>Ga0182744_1000430_pt1 | contig 40635 bp, 32 predicted proteins | sample eDN3rd30CKraftMG_FD_128525 | JGI IMG/M metagenome (GOLD analysis project Ga0182744, IMG submission 128525) | Enriched Miracle-Growth compost microbial communities from Emeryville, California, USA - eDNA 3rd pass 30_C Kraft MG (version 2) (version 2) ... | reverse complement strand
GAGAAGCCGAAGCGGATGATGAACGATGGGCTCGCGCATCAATCAGCAAACTCATCATTCATAAGTGGTTAGTCACGCATCCCTGCAAGAAGTTCTAAATTACTTTAAGAAAGGTGTAAAAAAACGTTTCTCATCAGTGACTTGGAATGGCCAAGACCGCAGTGCCCGCGGCTTCGTCCTTGCCCGTCGGACCCCGGCTACGGGTGTGTGCCGGACAGGCGCAGACGCCGCGTTTGGCCGCAGGCGAGGCGGTGCGGCGGGCGCTCGCAAGAAGCCTGCCATATCGCAGGCTTCAAGGCCATGCCCTATGTCTCGCGCCTGCCCGCCATTAGCCGGCGCACAAGCCTTTTCAGTGTCTATGAACGCTAGTTTCCCAACGCGAGCCTGAGCTTCTTGAACGCAGCGGACTCTATCTGGCGGATGCGCTCAGCCGACACGCCGAATTCGGCGGCCAGTTCATGCAGCGTCGCCCCGCCTTCGTCTTGAAGCCAGCGCGCCTGAACGATGCGCCGCGAACGCGGATCCAGGCTTTCCAGCGCATCGGCCAGGCCGGTGCTTTGGAGGTCATCGTAAGCGCGCCGTTCCAGCACCTGCGAAGGTTCCTGGTGGCCTTCGTCGGACAGATAGGAAATAGGCGCGTAGCGGTCTTCATCGTCGTCGACGGCGCTTTCCAGCGCGAGTTCGCGGCCCGTCATGCGCACTTCCATTTCGCTGACGTCTTCGGGGCGCACGTTGAGTTCGCGGGCGATGTCGTCGACCTGCTGGCTGTCCAGCGTTTGCCCATCGGGCCGCATGCGGCGCAGATTGAAAAAAAGCTTGCGCTGGGACTTGGTGGTGGCTATTTTGACCAGCCGCCAGTTGCGCACGATATATTCATGGATTTCCGCCTTGATCCAGTGCACGGCAAAAGAGACCAGGCGCACGCCGCGATCCGGGTCGAAGCGCTTGACGGCCTTCATGAGGCCCACATTGCCCTCTTGAATGAGGTCGGCATGCGCCAAGCCATAGCCCAGGTACTGCCGGGCGATGGACACGACCAGCCGCAAATGCGAGGTGATGAGCTGCCGGGCGGCATCCAGGTCGGACTCGTCGCGCAAACGCCTGCCCAGAGCGGTTTCCTGATCTTGCGTCAGCATGGGCAGCCGATTCACAGCGCTGATATAGGCTTCTATCGTGCCCAGCGCGCCGGGATTGGAAATGGCCACCGCCAATTGCTTGTTGGTCAGAGCCAGAGCATGCGAACTTTGAGTCATCGAGTAATCTTTCCTTGGAAAAGTAGAGACCGTCGTCCAGTATTGGCTTTTTACTATGGAATTTTATAGCTTTTCGCAGATATTAGCACTCTACCAGCCAGAGTGCTAATCATCTAAAAACCCCAGTGGTTTACATGAATTCAGAGCGTTTTTTAGCTAAAAAGTTCCATTTTTTGGGTTTTTCAGCAGATCCACTCTACAAATTCGCCCATTCCGGCCGCGGGAGCGATTGGGGTAAATCCTTCAGGCGGGCTCCGGCCGCCGAGTATGCTGTATGGCAGCCGCGCCGGCGCGATCGTTACGGCGGGATGGCCTTGGCGGCGGCGGGCCCGTGCACCTTTTCAGCACAAAACATACCCGCGGCGGGACAAGCGGGGCAAGTCGGTGCAGAATACGGGCTGCGCTCGATGTCCGGCGACGATTATACCGGCGCCTCTATTTTGGAGAACTTAATGTCTGTCAAATACCTTGCCGCCTCCATCGCCTTGCTGTTCGCCGCCGGGTCCGCCCCGACGCTGGCCCAGGTGAAAATCGGCGTCGTCACCTCGGCGACGGGGCCCACCGCCATGGTGGGCATACCCCAGAAAAACACCGTGCCCCTGCTGCCCGCCAAAGTCGGCGGCCTGACGGTGGATTATATTTCCCTGGACGACGCCAGCGACCCCACCCAGACCGTGACGGCGTTCAAGAAGCTGATCACCGAAGAAAAGGTCGACGCTTTCATCGGCCCCACGGGCTCGCCCAATGCCATGGGCGTCATCCAGTTCGTGGCGGAATCAGGCACGCCCATGCTGGCGCCAGTAGGCACGGCGTCCGTCGTACTGCCCATGACGCCCGAGAAAAAATGGGTGTTCAAGACCACGCAGAACGATGACATCATCGCCAAGGCCCTGGTGAATCATATGACGCGCAACGGCGTCAAGACTGCGGGTTTCATTGGCTTCAACGATGCGTATGGCGAGAATTGGCTGAACGTCTTCACCCAGCTCGCGCAGCAGAACAATATCAAGCTGGTGGCGGTCGAGCGCTACCAGCGTTCGGACAGCTCCGTGACGGGGCAAGCCTTGAAGATTCTGTCGGCCAAGCCCGACGCCGTGCTGGTGGCCGGCACGGGCACCGCCGCCGTCCTGCCGCAGGCCACGCTGGCCAAGCAGGGTTATAAAGGCAAGTTCTACCAGACCCATGGCGCCGCCTTGCCGGCCTTCCTGAAGTTGGGCGGCAAGGACGTCGAAGGCACCATACTTGCGGCCAGCCTGATGCTGGTGCTGCCCGAAATCGACGACGCCAACCCCTCGAAGAAGATCGCGCAAGACTATGTCGAGCGCTATACCAAGCGCTATGGCGAACCGCCCGCCACATTCGGCGCGAACGTGTATGACGCCGGCCTGCTGCTGGAAAAAGCCATACCGGAAGCCGCCAAGGCGGGCAAGCCCGGCACTGCGGAATTCCGCAGTGCGTTGCGCGACGCCCTGGAAAAGACCCGTGAATTGGTCGCCACGCAAGGTGTCTACAACATGAGCCCCGAAGACCACAGCGGTTTCGATGACCGCGGCCGCGAGCTGATCACGGTGAAAGACGGCCAGTGGCGGCTGGTCAAATAAATTTCAATCCGCGCCCAGCCGTTCCGCATGGAAGGCCAGGTGGTCTTCCATGAAGGTGGAAATAAAGTAGTAGCCGTGGTCGTAGCCTTCGTGGCGGCGCAGGATCAAGGGCTGCTGCGCCTGGGCGCAGGCGGCTTCGAAGGCTTCGGGGTGCAGCTGCTCGGCCAGGAAGCCGTCGGCCAGGCCTTGGTCCACCAGTATCCCCTTGGGAAAGGGACTTTGCGACTGTTCCATCAGTAGCGTGGCGTCGTAGGCGGCCCATGCCTGCCTGTCCGGCCCCAGGTAGCCGGAGAAGGCCTTTTCGCCCCAAGGACAGTGCATAGGCGCGGCAATCGGCGCGAAGGCCGAAACCGAGCGGAACTTGTCCGGATGCCTTTGTGCCAGGACCAGCGCGCCGTGCCCGCCCATGGAATGGCCGAATATCCCGGCGCAGTCCGGGTTCCCCGGCAACACCGTGGTGACAATGCCGAACAGCTCGTCGACGACATAGCTCTCCATGCGGTAATGCCGGCTCCAGGGTTCCTGGGTGGCATCCACATAGAAACCCGCCCCCGTGCCGAAGTCCCAGTCGTCGTCTTCGCCCGCAATACCGGCGCCGCGCGGGCTGGTGTCGGGCGCGACCAGCATGATGCCGTGCTGGGCGGCGTAGCGCTGCGCCCCGCCCTTGATCATGAAGGTCTCTTCCGTGCAGGTCAGGCCCGCCAGATAAAACAGCACCGGAACCCGCCCTTCTTCGGCCTGCGGCGGCAGATATACGGAAAAGCGCATCGGCAGGCCGATGGCGCTGGATTCGTGGCGGTAGTAGCGCTGCATTCCGTCGAAGCAGCGATGCTCGCTGAGCAGCTCCAGCTTGCTTTCAGACATGGGGTCGCCCTCCGCCATCAGTACATCACCACCGAGCGTATGGATTCGCCTTTTTTCATGAGCTCGAAGCCATCGTTGATCTTTTCCAGCGGCAAAGTATGCGTGATCAGGTCGTCGATGTTGATCTTGCCGTCCATGTACCAGTCGACGATGCGGGGCACATCGGTGCGCCCGCGCGCGCCGCCGAAAGCCGAGCCCTTCCAGACGCGCCCGGTGACGAGCTGGAACGGCCGCGTGGAGATTTCGGCGCCCGCCTCGGCCACGCCGATGATGATGGACTGGCCCCAGCCGCGATGGCAGCATTCCAGCGCCTGGCGCATGACCTGGGTGTTGCCTATGCATTCGAAGGAATAGTCGGCACCGCCGTCGGTCAACTGGATGATGTGATCGACCACATTGTCCACGTCCTTGGGGTTGATGAAGTGGGTCATGCCGAATTTGCGTGCCATGGCCTCGCGCTGGGGATTCAGGTCCACCCCGATGATCTTGTCGGCCCCGACCATCTTGGCCCCCTGGATCACGTTCAGGCCTATGCCGCCCAGGCCGAAGACCACGACGTTGGCGCCGGCCTCGACCTTGGCCGTGAACAGCACCGCTCCGAGGCCTGTGGTGACGCCGCAGCCGATATAGCAGACCTTGTCGAAAGGGGCGTCGTTGCGGATTTTGGCCAGGGCGATTTCCGGCACCACGATATGGTTGGAGAAAGTGGACGTGCCCATGTAGTGATGCACCGGCTTGCCGCCGACCGTGAAGCGCGATGTGCCGTCGGGCATCACGCCCTTGCCCTGCGTGGCCCGGATGGCCGTGCACAGGTTGGTCTTGCGCGACAGGCAGGATTTGCACTGGCGGCATTCGGGCGTGTAAAGGGGGATGACATGGTCGCCGGCCTTCAGGGACGTGACGCCGGGCCCGGTTTCCAGCACCACCCCCGCCCCCTCGTGGCCCAGGATGGCGGGAAACAGGCCTTCCGGGTCGGCGCCGGACAAGGTGTAATAGTCGGTATGGCAAATACCCGTGGCCTTGATTTCGACCAGGACCTCGCCGGCCTTGGGGCCCGCCAGCTCGACATCTTCTATCGTCAAGGGTGCGCCCGCTTTCCAGGCGATCGCCGCTCTCGTTTTCATACCTGCTCCTGATTGCAATGTGGACTCGAGGGCCGCCCGAGGCGGCCCAGGTACAAGCTGCGGCTTTGCGCAGCGCCTGCCCGATGTTATCCGATATTCAATATTCTGAGGACCGGCCGGTCAACGCCACGCCGATACGCAGCATCAGGTAGGCGCAGGCGTCCATCCAACGGCCCAGCCGGCTGCGCCGCTGCAGATGGTCTTCCGTCACCCTGCGCGCGTTCTGCTTCATCTCCGCTTCCAGCGCCTCTTTCAGCTCGGCGGCAAAGGCGCGATCCTGCACATACACATTGGCTTCGCGCGCCAGCAGCAAGCTGAACGGATCCAGGTTGGACGAACCCACCATGGCGCAATTGTCGATGACGGCGACTTTCGCATGCAGATAGCTGGCCATGTATTCGTATATTTCTATGCCATCGCCCAGCAGCTTGCAATACATGTAGCGGCAGGCGCGGTATTGCAGGAGATACTCGGAACGGCCCTGCAGCAGCAGCCTTACGCGCACGCCGCGGCGCGCGGCCTCTTCCAGCCCTTTGCGCAGGCGCCGGCCGGGAAAAAAATAGGCGTTGGCGATCAGGATATCCTCATGGGCATGCGCCATGGTGGCCAGATAGACATTCTCCACCGTCTGGCGAAACAGAATGTTGTCGCGCAATAGCAGCGCCGCCCGCACGCCCGGATTGAACGCGGGCGGCGGCTCGATGCGCGTCTTGCGCCATTCGCTCCAATGCGTCAGGCGGCGGTAGAAGGCCGCCCAGTCGTCGCGGCGCCGCCACGCCATGCGCAGCCACAGGCCGCGCTGCGCGCGCGCGACGTCCGCCACGATAGGCCCCTCGAGCCGGACGGCGAAATCGAAACGCGGCGCCGGGCCGGGACCGTCGTCGGGTACGTCCACATAATCGTCCAGGATATTGATGCCGCCGACGAAAGCCACCCGGTTGTCCACGACAGTGACCTTGCGGTGCAAGCGCCGCAAGCGGCGCGGGTCGAACCAGAATGCCCGCAAGCCGGCCGGCTCCGGGCGGTATACCCGGTACTGCGCCCCCATGGCGGCCAGTCGGCGGGTGATCTCGTAAGCATGTTCCGCGCTGCCGAAGCCATCCAGGACGACGCGGACTTTCACGCCGCGCGCGCAAGCCTGGCGCAAGCGCTCCAGCACCTCCAGGCCTGTTTCGTCCAGATTGAAGATGTAGGTTTCCAGGTGAATGAGCCGTTTGGCCTCGGCAAACGCCTGGTACATGGCCGGGAAGAACTCGCCGCCATTGCGCAGCAAGTCTATCCGGTTGCCTTCATGCCACTTCAGGCGCAACTTGCTGACCGCCATGCATGGCCCCCCGTGCAGCGCATTTTTCCACTAAGGCAGCTCCAGCTCGGCGAACAAGGGGGCATGGTCGGAAATCTGCCGCCAGGGCGAGCCGTGCAGCACGCGCGCCTTGCGTACGGCGAAACCCCGCTGGTAGATGCGGTCCAGGCGCAGCCATGGGAATGCCGCAGGGAAGGTGCGCGGCGGCGGAGTCAGGCGCGCGGCGCCATTGATGCCCAGTTCGTGCACTTTCTCGGCCAGAGGATGGGGCTGCGGCAGCTTGCGCAGGCTCTGGCGCAAGCGGGTCACCGTATAGCGCAGCCTGCGGGGCTCGTAGCCGTCTTGAGGAGCGATGGCGAATACTTCGTACAGGCCTAGCTGCTGCACGAATAGCGGGGCCAGCCGGTTGTTCCAGTCGTTGAAGTCGCCGGCGATCAGCATGGGCTCGTCTTCGGGCACCAGCCGCTTGATGCGTTCCACCAGGGCGGCGACCTGCCGCGAGCGGCCGCCGGCGAATAGGCCCAGGTGAACGACCAGGCAATGCACGGGCACGTCGTTGACTTCGACCAGGGCATGCAGCAGCCCCCGCTGCTCCAGCTTGTGATCGGAAATATCCTGATTCTCGTGCCGCAGGATGGGATAGCGCGACAGCAGCGCATTGCCATGGTCGGTACGCGCCCGTATGGCGTTGCAGCCATAGGCGGTATTCATGCACAGCGCCGCCGCCAGGGACTCGTGCTGTGCGTCCAGGCTGACGCGATGTTCATTGCGCCCCTGGACTTCCTGTAGAAACAGCAGGTCGGGGCGCAAACCGTATAAACCCAATCGTAAATCCGCCAACGATTCCCGGCTGCCCATTGCCGAGCGGCCCTTGTGGATGTTGTAGCTTACGATACGGATTACGGACACTATCGCCCCCTTTTCTCCTGCAGGCCCTATTTGACCTCGGTGTTGCGCAAGCGGATATGCAGCTCGCGCAATTGTTTTTCATCCACCACGGACGGCGCCTGCGTCAACAAACACTGTGCGCGCTGGGTCTTGGGGAAGGCGATGACGTCGCGGATGGATTCCGCGCCGGCCATCATGGTGACCAGGCGATCCAGGCCGAAAGCCACCCCGCCGTGCGGCGGCGCGCCGTACTGCAGGGCATCGAGCAGGAAGCCGAATTTCTGGCGCGCCTCGTCGGCGCCGATATTGAGCGCGCGGAAGACCTTGCTCTGGATATCGGCCCGATGGATGCGGACCGAACCGCCGCCTATTTCCCAGCCGTTCAAGACCATATCATACGCCTTGGCCAGGGCGCGCAGCGGATCGGATTCCAGAAAATCTTCGTGCCCATCCTTGGGGCTGGTGAAGGGGTGGTGGGCGGCGAAGTAGCGCCCTTCCTCTTCGTCGAATTCGAACATGGGGAAATCGACCACCCACAGAGGCTTCCAGCCGTCCTCGAACAAGCCATTCTGCCTGCCGAATTCGCTATGGCCGATTTTCACCCGCAATGCGCCGATCGCGTCATTGACGACCTTGGCTTTGTCGGCGCCGAAGAAAATCAAGTCGCCGCTTTGCGCGCCCGTGCGCTCGATCAGCCCGCGCAAGGCGTCGGCGTGGATGTTCTTGACGATGGGCGATTGCAGGCCTTCCGGTATGGCGGAGGCGTCGTTGACCTTGATGTAGGCCAGGCCCTTGGCGCCGTAGATGGCCACGAATTTGGTATAGGCGTCGATCTCGCTGCGGGGCATGCTGCCGCCGCCGGGTATGCGCAAGGCCACGACACGGCTGGCGGGGTCTTTGGCCGGAGTCGAGAACACCTTGAAATCGACATCGTGCATGAGGTCGCCGACGTCGACGAATTCCAGCTTGACGCGCAGGTCGGGCTTGTCCGAGCCGTAGCGCTTCATGGCATCCGCCCAGGTCATGGTCGGGAAGGCATCATCCAGCGTCACATTCTGGACGGTGGCGAACACATGCCGGATCATGCCCTCGAAGATTTCGCGGATCTGGACTTCGTTCAGGAAAGAGGTTTCGCAGTCGATCTGGGTGAATTCGGGCTGCCGGTCGGCGCGCAGGTCCTCGTCGCGAAAGCACTTGGTGATCTGGTAATAGCGGTCGAAGCCCGAGATCATCAGCATTTGCTTGAACAGCTGCGGCGATTGCGGCAAGGCGAAGAACTGGCCGGCATTGACGCGCGAAGGCACCAGGTAATCGCGCGCGCCTTCGGGCGTGCTCTTGGTCAGCATGGGCGTCTCGATATCGATGAAACCCAGGTTGTCCAGGTATTTGCGCACTTCTATGGACACGCGATAGCGCAGCATCAGGTTGCGCTGCATTTGCGGCCGGCGCAAATCCAGCACGCGATGGGTCAGGCGCGTGGTTTCAGACAGATTGTCGTCGTCGAGCTGGAAAGGCGGCGTAACTGAAGCGTTCAGCACCTCGATTTCGCGGCAGAGCACTTCCACCTCGCCCGACAGCAGCTCGGGATTGGCGGTGCCTTCGGGCCGCAGGCGCACCAGGCCGGTAATGCGCAGGCAGTACTCGTTGCGCACGTGTTCGGCGGTGGCGAAAGCCTGTTCATTGTCCGGGTCCACCACGACCTGGGCCAGGCCGGCGCGGTCGCGCAGGTCGATGAAGATGACGCCGCCATGGTCGCGGCGGCGGTGGACCCAGCCAAACAAAGTGACTGTCTGGCCAAGGTGGGCTTTACTGACCTCGCCGGTGTAGCAGGTACGCATCAAAGATGACTCCGTATAGAAAACTCGATATTCATTCAAATAAAGGCTGGACCCAGGGCCTGTCAATGCTTGCCGCCGGCGTCGTCGAGCTGATCGATGTCGTGGGCCGCGTCGACGACCGAGGCGGCCTCGTGGCCGGCCTCCAGCGCCTTGACCGTGACCGGCGCGACCACCCCCATGGATACGATGTACTTGAGCGCGGCGTCCACGCTCATGTCCAGCACCTGCACATCCTGGCGCGGCATCATCAGGAAGAAGCCGGAAGTCGGATTGGGCGTGGTGGGAACATAGACGCTGACATAGTCGCCGCCCAGCTTGTCGGCGACCTCGCCGACCGGTACGCCGGTCAGGAAGGCGATGGTCCATGCCCCCTGCCGCGGATACTGCACCAGCACCGCTTCGCGAAAGGCTTGCCCATCGGGCGCCAGCACCGTATCGCTGACCTGCTTGACGGAATTATAAATGGACCGCACCAGCGGAATGCGGCCCAGCAACTGCTCCCAGCGTTCGACCAGCGTCCGGCCTATGAAGTTGGCGCCCAGCAGCCCGGTCAGCAGCACCACGGCCAGCACCAACAATACCTGGAACCCGGGAATGCGGTAGCCGAACAGGGACTGCGACGACAAGAACGACGGCACGACGCTTTCCAGGGTGCTGAACAGCAGCGCGATCACCCACACCGTGATGATCAAGGGTATCCAGATCAGCAGGCCGGTGATGAAGTATCGCTTGAAAAAACGCATGCCGAGGGTTTAGCGGGCTAGGAAGTAGCGGCGCCGGAAGCCGGCGGCGAGGCCGGCGCCGCAGGGGCCGCGGGCGCGGCGGCGGGTGCGGCGGCAGCGCCGCTGTCCGTTCCGGCGGCGGGTTTGCCGGCGCCGCCCGAGCTGCCGTTATTGCGGAAATCCGTTACGTACCAGCCCGATCCCTTCAATTGGAAGCCAGCCGCCGTTACCTGCTTGGAATAGGTTTCCTGGCCGCATTCGGGGCAGGTGGTGAGAACGGGATCGGACATTTTTTGCAGAACGTCCTGGGCATGGCCGCAGGCGTTGCATTTATAAGCGTAAATAGGCACGACAAAATCCCAAGAAAAGCAAGGAACGCGCCAAGGGCCCCTGCCACGCAGCAACGGTAAATAAAGGCCCCGCGCAAAAACGATTAATTTTAGCCTTTTTTAGGAATTTCGCCCCTTTCGGGCGGACTGCCGAGGACGGAATCCGTATGCGGGCGCAGCTTGGACGGGCTCTCCTTGCATGCGGACCCCTGAATGCGCGCCGTCGGGCGGCTTCTCTGAGACGGGCGCCCCTGGACGACCACCCAGGCAAGCCACCCAGGCGGACACTCCGAGCGGACACGCCTTGGCCGGCCCGCGCCCGCACCGGCGCCAGCGGGTAACGGTCAGAACGACTTGGGCAGCATGAACATGCCCGCCGCGACCAGGGTCGGGACGGCGGCGGCGCCCAGCAGCTTGAGCGGCGATATGGCGCCATCGGGAAAGCAGCCCTTAAGGATGGCGAAGCCCGCGGGGTTGGGCGCATTGGCGATCACCGTCAGGCCGCCGCCCGTCACGGCGCCGGCAACCAGCATATAGCGCCAGACCTCGCTGGTTCCATCGACCAGGGAGCCCAGATAGGTCAGCGCGGCATTGTCGGTCACCGCCGTCAAGGCCGTCGCGCCCCAGTACAGCACGATGGGCGACAAGCCCGCCAGCAAATCCTGCAGCCACCACTTCTGCAGGCCGCCCAATATCACCAGGCCCGCCAGGAAGAAACCGACCATCAGGCCTTCGCGGATCAGCAAAGGGTTCTGGTAGCGATAATAGGCGTGGGCATAGCCTATGAAGAGCATCAGAAAGCCCAGGAAGATGATGGGGTGGTGGGCCGACAGCACGATGCCGACCAGGAACACGGTATGTATCGCTATAACGGCCAGCGGCACTGGCGGACGCTGCGACGCACGGTCGGGATGGGCGCCTATGGTTCCGTCCAGCAGATAATTGCGGCAGATGAAGGTCAGCACGCCGGCATTGATAATGACGGCGGAGACTGCGCGCCAGCCGAAGTGGGTGGCCATGTAGAGCGAATCCCAGTTGAAGGTGTGGGCGACCATCAGCACCGGGGGGGCGGCGAAAGCGGTCAGCACCCCGCCTATGGACACATTGACGAACAGCACGCCCAGCGTCAGATACTTGAAGCCGTCCTGCCCGGGACGCTGGAAATAGGCATCGCGCAACAGCAGGGCCGCCAGCGTCATGGCGGCGGGTTCGGTGATGAACGAGCCCGCCAGCGGCACGAAGGACATGATCACGAAGAACATGGCCAACTCGTTGCGCAGCGGCAGCATGCGCGCCAGCGCGCGTATCGCCATGTTCACCAGCTCCAGGATGGGGCGGCTGGCGGCGACCACCATGATGGCGAACACGAAGGCCGGTTCAGTGAAATTCCGCGTGTCGATATAAGCGACCGTGTCGCCAATGCCCGCGACCAGGGCCATGCAGGCCAGCAGCACGCAGGCCCATACTCCGAAAACCGCTTCGACCTCCGACAACAGATGCCACATGCCGGCATGGGGCCCGCCGCGATTCGCCAGGCGCGCGAATACGGGCACCGAAAATGTATGAATGATGGCGATCGCGAACAGGGCGGTCGCCAGGTACTCTAGAAAACTGGTCATGCTTCAGCCTTTTAAACTTGATGCGCAATCGCCGCATACGTCTTGGGGTTCTGAGTATGCCGCCCGCGATCCGCCGGGATGCAAGGGGCGTCCGCGCCCATTGCAGCAAGCCGCCATTGAACGGCGCCGCGCCTCCCGGCGCCCGCCAAATCGACATGAATTGTCGCACGATCTTACGTCGAGCATGAATTTTTGGAGGTTCAGCGCTCGCCCAGCACCAGCCGGGCCCCTTTTTCGGCGATCATGATGGTGGGGGAATTGGTGTTGCCGGAAGTGATGGTGGGCATGATGGAGGCATCGATGACGCGCAGCCCGCCGATGCCGTGCACCCTTAGCTGGGAATCCACCACGGCCAGGTCGTCCAGCCCCATCTTGCAAGTGCCCACGGGATGGAAAATAGTGGTGCCGATATCGCCCGCCGCCTTTTCCAGGTCGGCCTGCGACGTTACATGCGCGCCCGGGCGGTATTCTTGCGGCCGGTAGGGCGCCATGGCGGGCTGCGCCATGATGCGCCTGGTCAGGCGCATGCTGTCCGCCGCCACCCGCCGGTCTTCCTCCGTCTGCAGGTAATTGCACAAAATGGCCGGCGCATCGCCGGCGTCGGGCGACACGATGTTCACATGGCCGCGGCTGGTGGGCCGCAAATTGCAGACCGAGGCGGTGATGGCGGGGAAAGTATGCAGGGCCTCGCCGAATTTTTCCAATGACAAGGGCTGGACATGGTATTCGACATTGGCGCGTTCCTGCTCGGGTCCCGAACGGGCGAACGCCCCCAATTGCGACGGCGCCATGCTCAGCGGGCCGCGCCTCTGCGCGGCGTACTGCAAGCCTATCAAGGCTTTGCCCCAAATGGACGCGGCCAAGGTATTCAAGGTCTTGGCGCCTTCCACTTTATAGATCATCCGCAGCTGCAGGTGGTCCTGTAGATTCTGCCCGACTCCGGGCAGTTCGTGCGCCACGGCAATGCCCAGCGATTGCAGCAGCGGCCCCGGACCTATCCCCGACAATTGCAGCAGCTGCGGCGAACCGATGGCGCCGGCTGCCAGGATGAGCTCTGAGCGGACCCGCGCCTGGCGCCGACCGCCTTCGTGCAGGAAACTGACGCCGGCCGCGCGGCGCCCGTCCAGCAATATGCGCTCGGCCTGCGCCCCGGTCAGGACCGTCAGGTTGGGCCGGCTCATGATGGGATGGAGAAAGGCCTTGGCGGCGGTCCAGCGCACGCCGCGCTTCTGGTTCACCTCGAAATAAGCGCAGCCTTCGTTGTCGCCTTTGTTGAAATCATCGATGGGGGGAATGCCGGCCTGCCGGGCGGCATCGCGGAAAGCATCCAGAATCTTCCAGGACAGACGCTGCGGCTCCACCCGCCAGCTGCCCGATGCGCCATGGTAAGGGCTGGCGCCGGCATGATGGTCTTCCATGTGCTTGAAGATCGGCAGCACGTCGTCCCAGCCCCAGCCGGCATTGCCCGCCGCTTTCCAGCCATCGTAATCGGCCGCCTGGCCGCGCATGTAGATCATGCCGTTGATGGCGGAGCTTCCGCCCAATACCCGGCCGCGCGGATAGCCCAGGCTGCGGTGGTTGATGCCCGGATCGGGCTGAGTGGTGTAGCACCAGTCCGTCCTGGCGTTGCCTATGCAATAAAGATAGCCCACTGGAATATGTATCCAGTGCCAGTTGTCGCGCCCGCCGGCTTCCAGCAGCAGCACCCGATGATCGGGATTCGCCGAAAGGCGGTTGGCCAGAAGGCAGCCGGCGGAACCCGCGCCCACGATGATGTAGTCGTACTCCAAAGGAGTCTGCTGCGAGGCTTGCTCCGCCATATTGGTCTCCTGCCGAACCCAGGGCCCGCCGGCCGCTGCGAGGGCCTTCTTTTATTGCCGTCCAATGACCCGCGTGCCGCATCCGCATGTCGACTCGCATGCTGCACTCGCCTGTGGCCAGCGGACATGCACGGCCCGGTGTGCGCCCGTCACCATTCTATTCTAATTGCATCGCGCGATGGCTTTGCGCGTACGGCATCCCTATACCGGCAGCACCGTACCGGCCAGCGCCGCAAGCAGCAGCAGCACGCCCACCGCCATATTCGAGCGGAACAGCATGAAATTGCGATCGGGCCTTGCCAGATTGAACACCAGCATTTGCCACAGGAAATGGCCGGCGATGATGGCAATCACGGCGAAATACGGCCATGCCATGCCCATGGCGGCGCCGGCATAAACCCACAGCAGGATGGTGGCGATATAGAAGCCGCTGATCCATATCTTGCCCTTGTCCGCGAAGCGCATGGCCGTGGAATGCAGGCCCAGCTTCAGGTCGTCCCGCACGTCCACATAGGCGTAAATGGAATCGTACCCGACCTGCCACAGCACCGCCCCCAGCCACATGGCCAGCGCGGCCGGCGGCACGCTGTTCTGGGTGTCGGACCACGCCATCAGCATGCCCCAGTTGAATCCTATGCCCAAGACGATCTGCGGCCAATAGGTGAAGCGCTTGCAGAGCGGATAAACAATGACGATGGGCAGCAGCGCCACGGCCAGCCAGCGGCTGTACTCATTCAGGGCGAACAGCAGCAGCCCGCACACAATCAGTTGCCCCAGCACGAACCACAATGCGTTGCGCAGGCTCAATTGCCCGCTAGTCAGGGGGCGGAAACGCGTGCGTTCCACCTGTTTGTCGATATCGCGATCGAAAATGTCGTTGAAGCAGCAGCCCACGCCGCGCATCAGCAGTGCGCCGAGAGAGAAAATGAACAGCCGGAACAGCGTCGGCCAGCCGTCGGCCGCCTGCACCAGCGCGGCCAGGCAAGGCAGCAGCGTCAGCCAGGTGCCCACGGGCCTGTCCAGGCGGCAAAGGCGCGCGTACGGCCCCCACGACCTGGGCAGCCAGCGTTCCACCCAGTCGTCGGGACGCATGTCGGCCAGGTCGGGCGTATCCGAAGCGCGTTCGCCTATGGCCGTGGCGGTCTTGTCGGCATGATCGGATGAAGCGGCTGTCATGGCATCCCGGTGCGGCAACGCATGGCGATCAGCTTTCCTTGATCAAGCCGCCCAGAATGGCGATGCCCTCGCGGATCTTTTCTTCCGCCACCGTGACGAAACTCAGGCGCAAGGTATTGTTCTGAGGCGCCACGCCGGCATAAAAAGGAGCGCCGGGAACAAAAGCGACATTGCGTTCGATGGCCTGCGACAGCAGTTGCGCGCCATCCAGATGGCCCGGCAGCGTCACCCATATGAACATCCCGCCTTCGGGCCGCGTCCAGCGCGCGGTAGATGGGAAGTCGCGGTCCATCGCATCCAGCATGTAGCCGCATTGCTCTTTGTACAGGTCGCGGACTTTGGGCAGATGCGTGGCCAGGAAGCCGTCCTTGACGGTTTCGTAGACGGCCATCTGGGTAAGCGTCGCGGTATGCAGGTCGGTGGCCTGCTTGATCTGGACCAGCTTGGAAATAATAGGCTTGGGCGCGACGATATAGCCCAGCCGCAAGCCCGGGGCCAGCACTTTGGAAAAGCTGCCCAGCCGTACGACTGTGGCGCCCACCGCGCGCCCCAGCCCCAGCAGCCCCGGCTCGGCCTTGCCGGCGTAGCGCAAGTCACCGTACGGGTCGTCTTCGATGATGGGGATCTGCAGGGCGGCGCAGCGCTCCACCAGCGCCTGACGGCGCTCCAGGCTCAGCGTCAGCCCGGTGGGATTCTGGAAATTGGGCAGTGCATAGATGAAGCGCGCCCCCGCGCAGCGCTCCGGCGTCAGCGCGTCCGGCATCAGGCCGCCTTCATCGGTGGGCACGGCTACATAATTGGGCTCGAACAGGGAAAAAGACTGCAAGGCGCCCAAATAGCTGGGCGCCTCGACCAGCACTTTGCTGCCCGGGTCTATGAACAGCTTGCCCAGCATGTCGAGCGCCTGCTGGGAGCCGGAAACGATCAGCACCTCGTCGGGCGATACATTGGCGCCCACGCGCCGCAAATCTTCCGCCACCCAGGCGCGCAGCGGCGCATAGCCCTCCGTGGGGCCGTATTGCAGGGCCGACGTGCCTTTATCCTGCAGCACCCGATCGAAGGCGCGGTTGATGACATCGACGGGAAAGCCCTTGGGCGAAGGCAGGCCGCCCGCAAAAGAGATGACTTCAGGCCGTTCAGTAACTTTCAGGATCTCCCGGATGGTCGAGCTGGTAAGTTGCTGCGCGCGTTGCGAAAAAGTATAGGGGAGCGTAAACGAATCCATGGTTCTGAAAGTTTTCCGGTAAAGAGCGGCAATTCGTTAGGTTACCGCAACTGCCATCGATATTCAGGGAATTCGCGCCAAGAATGGCCGGATGCTGCTGTTTTCGCGACAGTTTCCGCAAGCGCCGCGATCATGGCCCGCCGATTGCCGGTTGCCGCGCCGGGGCCGGCCGTGGAGCGGCAAACGCTGAAAGAATGCGGGGCCCGTCGGCGGGCTTACTTTTTGCGGCGCGCATCGCGCCTTACCGTGCGGATCAGCCACCAGAACAGCGAAATCGAGCAGACCAGGCCCACCGCGAAAATACCCACTACTATCCATTCACCCGTTGTCATGATTGCTCCGCCTCGATGAGCGCCCTCGAATACGCAAATCATAGTTCACATCGCAGGCGCAACGCCGGCGGTCCGCCCTTGGGATGCGGCGCAAGCCGGCGCCGCGCAGCCTTCCCGCGGCTCGGGCGCCATGGAAAAGAGCGCCGCCCCGCGCAGGAAAAGTGAAACAGAGCTGGCCTCGGCCTCGCCCGGAACCCTATAATTATCCCCCCGATTTTGGCGCTCCGTCCCGCTTTTCTTTTATTGTCCAACATGAACATGCCGACCGCGCCTACGCCCTTCCATTTTGGAGCAGCGCCTGATGCCGCTTAGCGAAACCCTGCTCGCCAGCCTCGCCGAACAGGGCTGGGCGGTTTGCGACGGCTTGCTGGACAACCGGCTTCCAGGCAGGCTGTACGAACAATGCCGGCAAGTGTGGGAGCATCAAGGCTTCAGGCCCGCGGGGGTCGGCCATGGCGGCGCCCGGGCGGTGCACACCGGGATAAGGGGCGATTCCATCTGTTGGCTGGAAGCTGAAACCGCCCAATTCGCCGCTCTGGACTTCCTGATGTGGGCGGAGGATCTCAGGCGGGAATTGAACCGGGAGCTTTATGCCGGCCTGCATAGCAGTGAATTCCATTTCGCCCGCTACCCCGAGGGCCGCGGATACAAGAAACATATGGACCAGCACCGCGGCCAGCATAGCCGCAGGATCACTCTGGTTCTTTACCTGAATCCGGAATGGAGGGCCGCCGACGGGGGCGAACTTTGCCTGTATGCGCCGGAAGACGAAAGCCGCGAAGTGCACCGCGTCCTGCCTTTGGCCGGCCGCCTGGTCTTGTTTCGCAGCGACCTGATTCCGCATGAAGTGCTGCCCTGCGCCCGGACGCGCTGGAGCCTGACGGGATGGTTCCGCAGCGACGCGGCCTGCGGCCACGCACACGCGGCTTGATACCGGCCTGCCGCTGGACCGGAAGACGCCTCGGGCGCGGGCAGGGTGCGCAAAGGGACGACCAAGGCGCCCCGCGGTCATGAATCTCTTTTGTGTTCCGGCTTACCCTTGCGCTTGGTGGACGCCATGTCGTCGAGTTCTTTTTTACTCATGGACTCGTACATCGATTTCGAAGCGCCCTTGAGATCCGATACCTTCATTTCGCCGCGCTTGGCGGCCAGCGCCGCGCCGGCCGCCTTTTGCTGGGCTTGAGATTTCGCTGGCATGATGCCTCCTTCGAGTCATGCTGATGGGATAGCCACGACTTTATTATTCGCCCCGGCTCCCCGCATTTCAAGCCTGATTTCCTGCGAAATGTAACGCCTCTTCCTGGCCGTCAGCAGCGATGCGCTGCTGTATATGGGCCAGCGCTTCCTCGACCTGGTCGATCAGGACCAGGCACAGTTCCCCTGCTTTCAAGCTTTCCAGCGCCGTGTCGATCGCCAGGTATTCGCCGTGTATCTCCTCGATGCGCTTGGCGCGTTTGGCGTGGACCAGCCCCTGGCGCAGCAGGGCCAGCACCTCGCCATCGGCGCGGCCCCGCTGGCACATATCCTGATAAAGAATCACCTCGTCGAAGGCGTCCCCCAGGATTTCCGTCTGGCGCCGTATATCGATATCGCGGCGATCCCCCGCGCCGCTGATCACCACGCTGCGCCGCGTGGCGGGCATGGTGTCCACCGCCCGGACCAGAGCCTGAATCGCATCCGGATTGTGGCCGTAGTCGGCGATGAGCGTCGCGCCGCGATAGGAAAAGACATTGAACCGCCCCGGAGCCGTATCGGCGTCGTTGACGAAAGATGCCAGGCCGGCCCGCATGGCGCCCTCGCCCAGGCCCAGCGCCCACGCGGCGGCCAGCGCAGCCATTGTGTTCTCGACCTGAAAGCCTATGACGCCGCCGCGCACCAGGGGTATGCCGGAAAGCGCGTAGCGGTATTCCACATCGCCTTCCGCCAGCACAATGGCGCCTTCGTCGACATACACCGCGCGCCGCCCTTGGGCCCGATGCGTCATCAGGGTGGGATTATTCTTGTCGCAGGCGAAATAGATGACCGAGCCCGGGCAGCTATCGGCCATGGGCGCGACCATGGGATCGGCGGCATTCAGCACCGCCGTGCCGTGCGGCGCCACGTTTTCCACTATTACCCGCTTGACGGCGGCCAGGTCCTCTATGGTGGTGATGAAATTAAGGCCCAGATGGTCGCCCGTGCCGACATTGGTGACCACGGCGACGTCGCAGCGGTCGAAACCCAGGCCTTCCCGCAACACTCCCCCCCGGGCGGTCTCGAAGACCGCGGCGTCGACGTCGGGATGCAGCAATACGTTCCGGGCGCTGCGCGGACCGCTGCAATCGCCCGTATCGATACGCTGCTGGCCGATATAAATGCCGTCGGAGTTGGTCATGCCCACACGCAGGCCGGCGCATGCCACGAGATGGGCGATCAGCCTCGTGGTCGTGGTCTTGCCGTTGGTTCCGGCCACCGCCACCAGCGGTATGCGCCCGTTCTCGCCTTCGGGAAACATGAAATCGATGATGGCATCGCCGACGGGCCGCCCTTTCCCGAACGAGGGGTTGAGGTGCATGCGCAGACCCGGCGCGGCATTCACCTCGACGATGAAACCGCCCTGCTTGTCGAGCGGCTCGTAGACGTTTTCGCTGACCAGGTCTATGCCGCAGACATCCAGCCCCACCATCTGCGCCGCCGCCACCGCCGCCGCCGCAAGTTCGGGATGCACATGGTCGGTCATGTCCGTGGCGGTGCCTCCTGTGCTCAGGTTGGCGTTGTTGCGCAAGGTCACCAGCACGCCTTTTTCCGGGATGGAATCAGCCGTGTAGTTCTGGGTGGCCATGGTCGCCAGGGCGATATCATCCAGCCGGATCTTGGTCAGCGAACTGCCATGCCCCTCGCCGCGCAAAGGGTCGGCGTTGATCTGTTCGATCAATTGCGCAATGCTGCGTTCGCCGTCGCCTATGACCTGGGGCGGATCGCGCCGCGCAGCGGCGATCAATTTATCTCCCACCACGAGCAAACGGAAATCATGGCCGGGAAAATAGCGTTCGACGATTACCTCGGCGCCATATTCGCTCGCTATTTCGTAGGCGGCCTTGATTTCTTCATCGCCCTGGATATTGACGGCGACGCCCCTCCCCTGGCTGCCGTCGCGCGGCTTCAGCACCACCGCCCCGCCGATCTCCCTGGCCGCTGCGCAGGCATCCTCGGCGCTGCTCGCCAGGCGCCCTTGCGGGACGGGCACGCCGGCGGCATCGAGCAGCCGCTTGGTCAGTTCCTTGTCTTGCGCAATGGATTCGGCGATGGCGCTGCTGCAATCCGTTTCCGCCGCCTGAATGCGGCGCTGCTTGCTGCCCCAGCCGAACTGGACCAGGCTGCCTTGCGTCAGCCGCCGATACGGAATGCCCCGCTTCAGCGCGGAGGCGACAATAGCGCCGGTGCTGGGCCCCAGCCTGATGTCTTCGTTCAATTCCTGAAGGCGCTTGAGCTCGTCGCGGGCATCGAAAGGCGTATCCTGCATGGCGGACATGCAAAGCTTTTGCGCCAGGTCGAAAGCCTGGCGCCCCACCTCCTCTTCGCTGTATTCCACGATGACCTGGTACACCCCTTGCGAGGGCGTGGGCTTGGCGCGGCAGAAAGTCACCGGGCAGCCTGCCTGTGTCTGCAGGCGCAAAGCGGCGTAAGCGAGGGCGTGGGCGATGGAATTGGCGGTTTCCGGACTGAATGTCCGCAGCATGTCGATATCCGGAAAGCGGGCGCGCAGCCGTGTCTCGAAGGCTTCGATATCATCGATGTCGCACTCGACTTCCGAGCACGATACGATGGCTTCAATCACGGTTTGCCGGCACCAAAGATTGGGGCCGCGCAGCGCGCGTACTTGGGAGACTTCCATGAATGGTCCTCGTCGTCTCGATAAGCAAATTTACGGGTGTATTGAGAGGCTGGCCGACTGCGGCTGTCAGTCCTGCATGGCGGGAGCCTCGAGCACCCCCTCGAAGCTTTCGCCGGCTTCGACGCCGAACGTTTCTATGCAAGCGCGCATCAAGTCCAGGCGCACATTCAGGGCCCACGCCGCGGCAATGGCCGCCAGCACATTGCAGCGCTGGTGGTCCGGAGACCCGGCTTCGAGAAAAGGGATGGCGGCCAGGTCCGTCACTGCGGTTTCCGTCGGCCCATCGGCCAGCCAGATGCGTCCACCGCGCAGGAATACCGCGCGCCCGCCGCCGGCCCGGTGCGCGGCGATGACTGGAGCCTGTTCGGACATGCCGAAAAAGATGACTTCCCCATCGCACAGGGGCGCCATGTCCGCCACCAGAGGATCGTCGGCGTTCAATACCGCGGCGCCTTCCGGAAGAATGACATCGACCTGGGTGCGGAAGACCTTGAGCAGGTATTCCAGGTCGTCGATATAGAGTTCGGGATAGCGCTCGGCGGGATCGATATTGGTCACCACGCCGACCAGGCATCTTTCGTAGGCCAGGCCTTCGGTAAGAATGCTGCGTGCGCCGTTTTCAATGACCCCGGCCTGGACCGCCCGGTTCAGCAGCACCCGCCGCGCGGCCTGCCAATTGGCGCCGTCGCTGCGCTGCACGTGGCGGCGGCCGAAGAACAGGCCAGTGCCGCAAGCCAGCCCCGTGTATTGGCCGCTGAGCTGCAAAAACCGCGCGATCAGCCGCGATACCGTGGTTTTGCCTTTGCTGCCGCTGACACCCACGATGGGGATATAGCCTTTGTCGCCTTGCGGGAACAAATGGTCGACGATGGCTTTGCCCACCGGCCGCGGGCGGCCCGCCGCCGGCTTCAGATGCATCAGCAGCCCCGGCCCGGCATTCACCTCGACGATGGCGGCGCCTTGCGCTTCCAGCGGCGCGGAAATGTCCTCGGCGACCAGGTCGACCCCCGCGATGTCCAGCCCGACGACGCGCGCGGCGAGCTCGACCGCCGCGGCCACGCTGGGGTGCACAGTGTCCGTCACGTCTATGGACACATTGCCGTTACGCTGGATCAATACGACTTTGCCGGCTTCGGGTACGGCCCCAGGAGCCAAACCCTGGCGCTGGAGCTCCAGCCGGTTGGCCGAATCCAGCCTGATCGGATTCAAAGGGTGATCCTCGTCGCGCCCGCGCCGCGGGTCGGAATTCAATTGCGACTCGATGAGTTCTTCGATGGTGCTGCGCCCATCGCCCACCACTGTCGCCGCATCGCCGCGCGCGGCGGCGACCATGCGCCCGCCGACGACCAGCACGCGATGCTCGTCGCCGCGTATGAAGCGCTCGACGACGACGCCGCTGCCTTCATCGACCGCGACCTCATAGGCTGTTTCGATTTCTTCGCGCGTCATGAGGTTGGTGAACACCCCGCGCCCGTGATTGCCATCGGAAGGCTTGACCACCACCGGCAAGCCTATGGACTGCGCCGCTTCCCAGGCGTCATCCATGCTGTCCACCAGCCGCCCTTCCGGCACCGGCACGCCGCAGGCCTGCAGCAGGCTCTTGGTCAAATCCTTGTTGCGTGAAAGGCTTTCGGCGATGGCGCTGGTGCGGTCGGTTTCGGCCGTCCAGATGCGGCGCTGCCTGGCGCCATAGCCCAGTTGCACCAGATTGGCTTCGCTCAGGCGCACGGTGGGGATGTCGCGATCGTCGGCGGCCTCGACGATGCAGGCCGTGCTGGGACCCAGATGCAGGTCGTCCGCCAGTTCGCGCAGCTCGGCGATGGCGGCCGCCAGGTCGAAGGGGCGGTCCTGTATGGCGGCCATGACGAGGTCGCGGGCCGAAATCAGCGCCGCCCGCGTGATGGTTTCATGCCAGGCGCGCACGACCACCTTGTACACGCCCCGCACCGAGGTCTCGCGCGCGCGTCCCAGACCGCCGGGCATGCCCGCCAGGCTCTGCAATTCCAGGGTGACATGTTCAAGAATGTGGGCGGGCCAGGTGCCCTGGCGCAGCCGCTGCAAAAAACCGCCGCGTTCGCCCACGCTGCAACGGTGTTCGACCAGCGACGGCAGCCAGGCCACCAGCCGCTCGTAGAACCCGGGAATGACATTGGAGGGGTAATCTTCCAGCTCGCCGATATCCACCCATGCTTCGATCACCGGGCGGTATGCCCAGATGTTCGGTCCGCGCAATACCACCATATTGGTGAATTCAATACTTTTGTCTTTCATTTAAAGAAAACAAATAGAGGAAAACAAGCTGTACAGCAGTTGCTCAGTATTTAACGGCAATTGGAGACCTAAATGTTTGCCAAGTTCACCTAAAGAGAAGAAAATCATCATCAAGAGGCAAAAAAACCACAGGATGCTTCCCTATACTTACCCAGCATGGGCTTTCGACGTGAAAATAGCGCACCTTTACCTTTACGGAATCCCGAACACGGGGCGAGTCACGCGAAATCAATGAGCAATAAAACCAATCCGTCCCAGCCGGCGCCCGCCCTGGCGCCCGACGACGGCGGCGCGCTGCCGGAGCACTTGCTGGAGCCGGACGAATCCATTCAAGCCTGGCTGCGCACCGATTTGAGCACACAGCTGCGTTTTGTGCCCGGGACGGTCGTGCTGACCACTAAGCGGCTGCTTGCCAACGGCCCCGAAGACGAAGACTGGCAGGCCTGGGCCTTGCATCCGGGCATGAAGCTGGATCACCGCGACCACGCGGGCGTGGGCACCCTGGAACTGCACGACAGCCAGCGCCGCCTCGCCGTCTGGCGTTATACGCTCAAGCACAGCGCGGCGGCATTGCAGCTGGTCGAACGCTTCGACCGCCTGCGCGGCCAAAAGCCGGGGCCCGCGCCCGGCAATGCCGACGACGCCCTCATGCCGGGCGCGACGCCGTCCGCCGACACACCCTCGTCCTGGGCATTGCTGCGCCTCTGGCGCTTCGCCCGGCCTTATCGCAACCTCTTGATTCTCGGATTTTTGCTGACGCTGGCCTCCACCGCCGCGGCGCTGGTCGCGCCCTACCTGACCATGCCGCTGATGGACAAGATCCTGATCCCCTTCCAGAATGGCGTGCCCATCGACTATGCCCTGGTGCGGCTCTATCTGGGCGGCCTGCTGCTGTCCTCTTTGCTGGCCTGGCTGCTGGGCTGGGGCCGCACCTATATATTGGCCTGGGTCAGCGAACGCATAGGCGCCGACCTGCGCACGGCCACTTACCAGCACCTGCAAACCCTGCCGCTGCAATATTTCGGCGGCAAACGCACAGGCGACCTCATCGCCCGCATTGGTTCGGAATCCGACCGCATCTGCCTGTTCCTGTCCCTGCATCTGCTGGATTTCGCCACCGACGTGCTCATGATCACCATGACGGCGGCCATTCTTTTCACCATCAATCCCTGGCTGGCGGTGGTGACCTTGCTGCCGCTGCCCTTCATCGTCTGGATGATCCATATCGTGCGCGACCGGCTGCGCCACGGTTTCGAAAAGGTCGACCGCATCTGGGCGGAAATCACCAACGTGCTGGCGGACACCATACCCGGCATACGCGTGGTCAAGGCCTTCGCCCAGGAAAAGCGCGAGGTCGCGCGCTTTCGCGAGGCCAACAACCGCAACCTGGCGGTCAACGACCGCGTCAATACGCTGTGGTCCCTGTTCGCCCCCACCGTCACCCTGCTGACCGAGATAGGCCTGCTGGTGGTCTGGGCCTTCGGCATCTGGCTGGTCTCCCACAAGCAGATCACCGTCGGCGTCCTGACCGCCTTCCTGACCTATATCGGCCGCTTCTACATCCGCCTGGACTCCATGAGCCGCATCGTGTCGTTCACGCAAAAAGCGGCGGCCGGCGCCAAGCGCATCTTCGACATACTGGACCACGTATCGAGCGTGCCGGAGCCCAGCAAGCCGGTACGCCTGGAGCATGTGCAGGGGCGCATCGAATTGCGCAACGTGGGCTTCCGCTACGGCAACCGCAGTGTGCTGCGCGGCATCAACCTGGACATCGCCCCCGGCGAAATGATAGGCCTGGTGGGCCACAGCGGCTCGGGCAAGAGCACGCTGATCAATCTCATTTGCCGCTTCTATGATGTGTCCCGCGGGCAAATCCGCCTGGACGGCCACGATATCCGATCGCTGTCGATTTCCGACTACCGCCGCAATATAGGCCTGGTGCTGCAAGAGCCTTTTCTTTTCTTCGGGACGATCGCCGAGAACATCGCCTACGGCAAGCCCCATGCCACGCGCGCTGAAATCATTGCCGCGGCGCGGGCGGCGCACGCCCACGAATTCATCCTGCGCCTGCCGCATGGCTATGACTCCCTGGTGGGCGAACGCGGCCAGGCCCTGTCCGGCGGCGAGCGCCAACGCATATCCATCGCCCGCGCCGTGCTCATCGATCCGCCCATACTGATACTGGACGAAGCCACGTCGGCGGTGGACACCAAGACCGAGCAGGAAATCCAGAAAGCGCTAGACAACCTCGTGCGCGGGCGGACCACGATCTCCATCGCGCACAGGCTCAGCACGCTGCGCCAGGCCGACCGGCTGGTGGTGCTCGACCATGGCGAAATCGTCGAGGTCGGCAACCACGACGACCTGATGGCGAGAATGGGCGCCTATTTCCGCCTGCATCAGGCGCAGCAGCAGACCATCGAAACCAGCCCCCGCGAGCGCGACTGGGACGATGAGGCCGAACGAGGCATAGCATAAAAGGAAGCGGGCATGGATCAGGACACACTTGAACTGAAGCGCGACGATTTCGGGCGCCTGCGGCTGGCGACGGGCGTCAACGCCGGCAAGGCGGTCGTTCCCGTAAGAAGCTTCCCGATATCCGCTCCCGGCGAAGGCATCGCCCTGGTCGACGCGGAAGGCGCCGAGCAGGCATGGATCGACAGCCTGGACGATCTGCCGGCGCACGCCCGCGAGCTGATCGAGGAAGAACTGGCCAGCCGCGAGTTCGTGCCGGAAATCCTCAGCATCCGGCAGGTATCCAGCTACACCACGCCCAGCACCTGGCGGGTGCAGACCAACCGGGGCGAAGCCGAACTGCTGCTCAAGGCCGAGGAAGACATACGCCGGCTAGGACCCAACACCCTGCTGATCGCGGATGGCCATGGCATCCAGTTCCTGATACGCAATGTGGCGGACATGGACAAGGCCAGCCGCCGGCTGCTGGACCACTTCCTGTAGTGGGCGCCGCCGCAGGGCTGTGCCGTCTTGCACAGTCGCCGGCCAGCAGCGCGCGGGGCGCCGGCCGCGCAAGGCCGGCAAAGCCTAAACCGCCGCCATGGAATACTGCTGCGGCATGCAATCGGGGAAGCTGAGTTCGGACGTGCCAGGCCGGAGCATGCGCACGCATTCGCGGGTGGCGTCTATGCAGCCGCCTTCCGCATAAACGCCGCCCGGGTCGCGCAGGCGCAGCATGCGCTCGAGGATGAATTCGACTTTTTCGGGGTCTTTCAGGGTTTGGGCGACCCGCTCATCGACCACATCGTCATCCACGAGCAGGCGGCCGTCGGCATGCCGGTAGGTGGCGTCGCGCCAGTGGTAGAGCTCCACGCCTTTGGTCGCGAGGGTGAAGGGCTGATCGCGCTTCCAGAAATTGGTGAACAGGCCGCCGCCCAGGTAGAACACCCAAGAGCCCTCATAGCCTTCGGCGTTGGAGGAGAATTCATCCGGATTGCGGAACCACAGCCTGTCGCCCGGCACATAATAGCGAGGCGGCAGCGGCGCTTGCATGGAACCGTATTCGCGCAGGAACACCTCGTGGAACTGGCCCGACATGATGGCCCTGGTTTCCCATTGGCGCTGCAACGCCGACAACAGCGCCGGATTGCATGATTCCAGTTCCTGGGCAACGGACAGCAGGATCACGTATTCGGTGGCCCGATAGCACGAAAAGGAATAAAGCCTGTTGCTGCGGTCCGGCTGGGTGGTCTTCTGCAGAGCCTCGATCAAGGACCGGCCGGGCTTCAAGGTGAAGCCGCGGTCCGGGTGGTAATTCCAGAATTCTTCGGGTCGTTCGGCGTGTTCGGTATCGAAGGCCAGCGCCGTGCGGCGCGCATTGCGTACGATGTTGCCGCGCACGCGCACGGCTGAAATGAATTCGTCGAAGGAAGGGTAGGAAAATGGCAGCGGGCTGACCAGCAGGGCCAATGCGATTTCGCGCTCCAGGTCTTGGTCGCGGTCCGCGGGCGCCAGATCCAGAGCGGCGCACAGCCCCGTCGTGTCGAAGCCCGGCGCCAGCGCCTGGAAGGCGCCGGGCAGCAGCGCGGCCGACACAAACACGTCCCCGCCTTCCTCGCGCTCTTGCACCGCCGCGTAGCCATCCAGGCCCAGCGAGGCCAGGCGGTCGGACAATAGAGCTTTTGTTGCGCTTGCGCCCCGTTCCGTAGCGTCATGTATGCGGACTCCGCTCATAGCCTGTAAGGCGGGCCGGTTTGCCATACTCATGCGTGGTTCCTTGTTGGGCGCGAAGGGCTAAGGAAAGAATGCATTGCGATAAAAGCGCAATATTATCCAAAAAAACGCATTCCGGATACATGGCGAAAACAATAATTTTCAAGGCCGGACACAGGCTTGCCCGGCCTTGTTCACTGGCGCCGGCGCTATCGAACGACGAGGTCCAGGACCAGATCCGCGGTCAGCGAAGCCGCCTCCCATTGGGGCATGTGGCCGACGCCGGGAAGCAGGTGCAGGGCGGCCCTGGGCGGCGCATTCAGTGCGTGCCGCCAAGGTATGATCGCATCCCGCCTGCCATGCACGATCATCGTCCGGCAGTTCAATCCCCGCAGTTCGGCCGTGGTGTCGATCTGCTGTACTCCATGGCTGCTCAGCGCCGAACACAGGCCGATCAGCGCGGGCTTGCGGCTTTGCAGCCGGTCGCCCAGATCCCGTAAATACGCGGCCGACAGGCCGACGCCGGCTTCGGTCAGCTTGCGCAATTCGCGCTCCAGCGCTTCGGTGGCGGCGGCATGGATCATGCCGTCCAGGAAAGCCTGCTGTATCTCCGTTCCCAGGCCCATGGGCGCGATCAAGGCCAGCGCATGCAATCTCATGCCCAGCTTGCCGGCGAGCCGCGCGGCGACCGCCGCCCCGAAAGAGTGGCCGACCAGCGCCAGCGGCCCCGAGGTTTCCCGGGAGACCGCCTCGGCGACGGCCTCCACGACCTCGTCCATGGCAGCTGCATCGGCCGTGCTTTTGCCGTGGCAGGGCAGATCCATGGCCAGCACCCGCAGCCCGGCGCGTGTCAAGGCGTTGATGGTCCCCGCCCAGGTATCCATGTCGCCGAACAAGCCGTGGATGAGCACGACGGTCGCGGCATCGCGCGGCGCCGCGGGTACCCATCGGCCCAGGAAGAGCTCGCCCAGCGCGGTATGCACCGAATAAGCCTCCGGACCCCGAGCGGCGCGGCGCGCGCTTTCCGGCGTGACGACGCCCGGCGTGGCGGCAGCCGACGCTGCGGCAGCCGACGCTGCGGCGCCGGACGCCAGACTTTCGCGCGTGCCGAGCGCCGCGGCCACATCCCCTTGAGTGATGCGGCCGCCAGGGCCCGTGCCGGTCAGGGTCTCGAGCAATACGCCGGATTCGCGGGCAAGGCGGCGCGCCGAGGGCGTTGCGGCCGTCCGGCCCTGCGGCCGTGCGCCCCCCTTGGTCGCGGCCGCAGCCATGCCCGCGCCGGCGTCCAAGTCCAGGCCCATGTCCTTGCCCGATGGAGTCGCCGCTCGCGCTTCCGCCGCCGGGGCCGGCTGCGCGGACGGCGCCGCCCCTGCGGCGGCTTCTTCAGGCGCTTGTCCCGCAACCTCGATCCGCGCAACCGCCGTATCGGCGTTCAGCGTTCCATCGACCTTCACCAGATGCTCGATCATCGTCCCGTCCTCTTCGGCCGGAATCTCGATGACGGATTTATCGGTTTCTATCTCGAGCAGGGTCTGGCCCTGGGCGAACGATTCGCCCGGCTGCACTGTCCAGGCCACCAGACGCGCCGCATCGATTTGCTCGCCGGTCGGCGGCAGCATGAAGTCCTTCAGATAAGCCATTGTCTGTCCTTCGCGGGCCGGCCATGCGCCGCCCGTTCAATCATGTTGGATTCAAGAGAGGTCGGCGGGCTCCGCCGTTTCATGGGCGATGCACAAAACTGGATATGTTCGGTTTCATGAATTGCAGGAATTCGGTTACCGCGCCCTCCGGTTCGGCCACGTAGAACACCTTGGTATTGCCGTTGCGCATGACCTTGGGCGGAGACACGCAGCGGTACCCCGCCTGGGTGACCTGCTCGTAGACGGCATCGACGTCGACGACTTCGAAAGCCATGTGGTTGTAGCCGAAGTCGCATTGCCGGCGCGGCTGCGTATCGCCCTCGGGCGCGTAGTACTTGAAAAGCTCGAGGCGGTAATCGCCATGCCGCAACATCGCCCAGCGCACCACCGCGCCGGGCAGGCCGACCACCTCGCCCAGCGCGGGCTCGCCGCGCTGGTCCATCTCGCCTTCCAGCTCGAAGCCCAGGAAGTCCATATAGAAGCGCTTGGCCCGATCGAAGTCGTTGACGCAAATCGCCGTGTGGTGCGCCCTGAGCAAACCGTCTTGCAATGTCATCGCTTTCCCTTTCTCTTGCAGATTCAGAACGCCCCGCGCGCGCCGTCGATGCGGCGCAGGGCTTGTTCCACCTGGGCGCCGCCGGCCAGCGCCGCGCTCTCCAGCACCTTGGATACCACCGGCGAGGCGTTGGACCCGGTCACATGCACGATCTCGTGGTCCAGCCAATCGAAGAGACGGGCCTGGGCATCGCTGACGATGCGCGAACCGATAGAGGTGCCGCGCGTCGTCTGCTCCGCAATCAGCAGCGCGTTCGTGCGCTTGACGCTGGCTTCTATGGTTTCCCAGTCCAATCCCAGGGGATCCAGCGTGCGCAGGTCGATCACTTCGGCATCCACGCCCGCGGATTCGGCCGCCTCGCAACTGGCGTCGACCATGGTTCCATAAGTCAGCACGGTGCAGCGCGTTCCTTTCCTGGCCACCCTGGCCTTGCCGAAAGGCACGATGAAGTCCCAGCTGCCCGAAGGCACCGGGCCGGCTTTCTTGAACAGATCGCTGTATTCGACGACGAGCACCGGATCGTCGCAAGCGACGGCGGCATTCAGCAGCCCGATGTAGTCATAAGGCCGCGAGGGCGCCACGATGCGCCATCCGGGGTACTGGGCGAACAGGCCGCTGGCGTCCATGGAGTGCTGCGACCCATAACCGGTGCCAGCCGATACGCGGCTGCGCACGATGATGGGCACGGGGAAGGCGCCGCCGAACATATGCCTGACCTTGGCGATCTGATTGAATAGCTGGTCCGCCGCCACCAGGGCGAAATCCGGATACATGATTTCCACCACGGGACGCATGCCGTTCAAGGCCGCCCCCAAGGCCAGGCCCGTGAAGCCGTTCTCGCAGATCGGCGCGCCCACCAGGCGATCCGGATAGCGCTCGCCGATGTTCTTGGTCGCACCGGCCGTGCCGCCGCGCAGCCGATGGACGTCTTCGCCGATGATAAAAATATTATCGTAGCGTTCCATATTGCGCAGCATCGCACTGGAGATCACATCGACGAACCGCGCTTCCTCCAATTCGCGTTCGGGGCGAGACTCCAGCTCGATGGCGGCGCGGCCCGCAAGTTCGGACAGGTCGCCCCGTATGCCGACGTCCACATCGGCCGGATCGGGCCACAAGGCCGGGTTGATCCGCTGCCGCTTTTCGTCGCCGTAATGCTCGAGCAAACGGCCCAAGGCCGCATCTATCAGTTCGTCCGCGCGCGCCCGCAGCCGGGCGAGCCCGCCATCATCGATCAATCCGGCCGCTTTCATCTGCTCCGGGAAACGCCTGGCCGGATCGCGCGACAGCCATTGTTCTTCCTCGTTTTTCTCGCGGTAGCCGAATGCGCTTCCCTTCAAGGCGCCCGACTGGTGCATGTGGCGATAGGTCTTGGCTTCCAGCAGCACGGGGCCGCCTTCGCTTGCTATGATCTGCCGCGCATGCTCCATGGCCAGGCGCGCCGCCACCACGTCCATGCCGTCGAATTCGATGGCGGGGACGGCCAGCGACAATCCGCGCGCCGACAGGCGCGTTTCGCGCGTCTGCTCGGAAACATGGGTGGATACGGCGTAAAGGTTGTTTTCCACGAAGAACACCGTGGGCGTGCTGTACAGGGCGGCCAGGTTCATCGCCTCGTAGGCCGCCCCGCTTTGCATGGCGCCATCGCCGAAAAAAGCCACCGAAATGTCTTTGCGCTTGTTCAGCTTGTCGGCAAAGGCATAGCCCACCGCGTGCGAGGGGTTGCCGCCCACGATGGCGTTCGAGCCGTAGATACCGGCCTCGGGATAACGCAAATGCATGGAACCGCCCCGGCCGCCGCAATAGCCGGGCGTCAGCCCCAGGATCTCCGCATACGTGCGGTACACCACATCGAACATGGCTTCCGGCAGACCCTGGTCCAGCGGCGAGTATCCATCCGGCTTGGCGTGGTTGAGCGCCTTCGCCAGGAACTGGTGGTGCATGCGGTGCGTGCCATTGATCTTGTCCGTGGAGCGCAGCACGGACATCGCCCCGACCGCCGCGCCTTCCTGCCCTATGCTGGAATGGGCCGGACCGTGCAATATGCCGGCCACGCTGAGCTTGAGCAGTTTTTCTTCGAAATGCCGGATCAGTATCAGTTGTTCCAGCATCACCATCAATTCGCGCTTGTCGATGGCGCGTATGTCGGCATCATTGACTTCCAGCCTGGACCACGGCGTCTTGGTCTTGAGCGCCACCAGTTTTCCTGCCATTCGTATTCTCCCGTTCATGTGTCCGTATCTGCGCTCGCCTTCTCGGCGGCGCGGGCTATTTGCCCCAGTTCCTGCGTATGCGCCCTTCGATCCTGCGCATCACATAATCGATGGCCGCGCCCACTACCCCGATCGCCACCATGCCGGCGATGACCACCGTCGAAGTCAGGTTGCTTTCGCCCTGGATGATCAAATAACCCAAGCCTGTCGATCCGACGATCAGTTCGGCGCCGATCAGGGATTGCCAGCCGAACCCCGCGCCTATTCGCAGCCCGGCCACGATCTGCGGCAGCGCGGCGGGTATCAAGACTTCCGTCAGCGTGATCCAGCGGCCCGCGCCCAGCGTCTGCGCCGCTTCCAGCACCGCCTTGTCCGCCAGCTTGGCGCCGCTATAGGCATTGACCACGCAGGACGAGAACACGCCGGCGAAAATCACCAGCACGGGCGCCATGAAGCCGGTGCCCAGCCAAAGTATGGAGAAAGGCACCCAGGCGATGGGAGGTATGAATCGCAGGCCTTCGAACAAGGGGCCTATGAGCTTGTCCATGGGCCGGAAACGCCCCATCAGCAATCCCAACGGAACCCCCACCACCGCGCCCAGCACGAAGCTGGCGAGAAATTTCTGCAGGCTTGCCAGCAAGTGCGTCTGCAGCAATGAGCCCGCATAAGGCTCCTGGGTCAGCTTGGCGATTTCCGCAAGCACCGCCCCGGGGCCGGGCAGGAATTTCGTCGAAACCCAGCCGCTTCCGGACGCCAGCGCCCATACAGCGAACAGGCTGGCTATGCCCAGGACGGGCAGGATGTAGCGCTCGAGGGCGTCGTCCCCGCCTTTGCCGCCGTTTATCGCCGCCATGGTATGACCCTCCTTTCGATCGCGCCCAGCAACACGCTCATCAACACGCCCAATATGGCGATGCAAGCCATTGCCACGAATATCATTCCGGAATCGAGGTCGCGCGTGGCGACGATCAGGATGTGCCCCAGGCCCATGAACGAGCCGACGAGCTCCGCCGCCACCAGCACCATCCAGCACGCCTGCAGGGACATGCGCAAGCCCGTGAAAATCTGCGGCAGCGCGCTGGGTATGGCGATGCTCCACAGCAGGCGCCGCGATGAAGCGCCATGGACCTTGGCCGCCTCCATCAGCACCGCGCTCACATTGCGTATGCCGGTATGGGTGTTGATCAGGGCCGGCGAAAAGGCGGCGAGCCAGATGACGAACACTTTGGCCGACATGCCCAGTCCGAACCACAGTATGGTCAAAGGGATCCACGCAATGGGAGCGATGGGCCTGATAAGCTGGAAGATGGGATTGAGAAAGGCGTCGGCCTTTTTGCTCCAGCCCATCAAGATGCCCAGCGGGATGCCCGTCAGTATGGCCACGGCGAAGCCGAGCAGCACCAGCCCCAGGCTGGAGCCGATATGCTGCAGCAGGGTGGCGCCCGCATAGCCCGGCTGTATCAAATAGGTCAGCGCGGCATAGGCGTCCGGTATTGAAGGAAACTTGACCGACCTGACCAGTTCGAACGGGCCTGTCGCCAAGTACCAGATCAGGACCAGCAGCGCCAAAGCGGCGGCCCCTGTGTATCCTCGCATCGTTTTCATCCCATTCCCTTTCTTCGGCCTGCCCTTGCGGGCGGGCGAAGCCGGCGCGGACAGTGTCAGCGTCGAGCCGGCGTTGGTGTATTCACGGCGCATGGCGGGCTCCTTCAAGCGGGAAAGCCGCCGTAAGGCGCCCAGCCGCTGCCGGCGATGACGCCGCCGTCGCAGGGCACGGTAACGCCGGTCACCGCGCTGGCCAGCGGCGAAAGCAGAAAGCAGATCACCTCGGCGATTTCCTCGGGACGCATCAGACGGCCCATGGGCGTGGCGTTCAGTATGGGCGTCAGGTCGCGCTCGCCCTTGCGCTCCGCGGGACGCAGGAAGGGGGTATCCGTCCATCCGGGCGCCACCGCATTGACCCGCAGGCCACGCCGGGCCCACTGCACGGCGAGCGCCTCCGTCAGGTTGACCACTCCCGCTTTGGCCGGGCCATAGGCCAGCACCGGACCGGACCGGAAAGACAGCACGGAAGCCACGTTCACCACCGCCCCCCGGCCCCGGCCGGCCATGGCTCCGCCCACGATCCGGCAGGCTATGTAAGTCGTTTTCAAGTGGGAATCGAGCACCCGTTCCCAATCGTCCGCCGGCTGGTCCTCGATCCGCTTGGGCACCGGCGGCATGCCCGCGCAATTGACCAGCCCATCGATCCGCGGCAGGCGCCGCGCGAGCTCTTCATGGGCGGCGGCCATGGCGGCTTCGTCCAGGGCGTCGACATGGACCGCGGCGGCTTTGCCGCCCAGCTCGCCGGCGATCGCCAGCGCCCCTTCCTTGTTCCTGTCCATGATGCCGACATGCCCGCCGGCGGCCACGACCTTGCGCGCAACGGCGGCGCCTATGCCGCTGGCTCCGCCAGTCACTATCACGCTGTACTGCGATGTCTTTTCCGCTTCCATCTTCATTCCTGTTTTTTACGCATCAAGCCGGCGGCGGCCCTACGAGATCCATGACCGTGACTATGGCCATGATCATGGCAAACGTTTGCCAACCGCTGCGGCTTCCGAAGGCATACAACCAAGCCTGGCCACCCCTCTTCCGTCCCGCAGCTTGCGCAGCGCGGGCCGTCCTCAGTGCTGCGCGGCGTCCGCTGTTTCGTGCTCCCGCAGCAAGCGCCAGATATGGGTGCGCAGATGCACGAAAGACTCCAGATCCATGACTTCTTCGATGTGCGGCAGGCTGTCCCAGGCCTCGCGCTTGCGCACCGATGCGATGTCGACGATTTCCTCTATGCGGCCGGGGCGGCCGGTCAGCACGACCACGCGGTCCGCCAGATAGACGGCTTCCTCCACGCTATGGGTGATGAAGAGCACGGTTCGCGGACTGATGCGCGACAGCTTGATGAGCTCTTCCTGCATCACGACCCGGGTCTGCGCATCCAGCGCGCCGAACGGCTCGTCCATCAGCAGGACATCCGGGTCCAGCGCATAGCTGCGGGCGATGGCCACGCGCTGCTGCATCCCGCCCGACAACTGATGCGGGTAGGCATCCTCGCAGCCCTGCAGGTTCATCAGCTTCATATAGTGCGCGATCACCTGTTCGCGCCGGGCGCCGTCCACCCCTTTGCAGCGCAGCCCGAAGCCGATATTGTCCTTGACCGTTTTCCAGGGGAAAAGGGCGAACTGCTGAAACACCACCGCGCGGTCGGGCCCGGGGCCGGTGACTTCTTTATTGCCCACGCTGACCGAGCCGGCGGTGGGAAATTCCAGCCCCGCCGCCATCCTCATCAGCGTGGTCTTGCCGCAGCCCGAAGGCCCGACAATCGCCACGAATTCCTGCTCACCCACTTTAAAACTGACATTGTCCAGGGCAAGAAAATCTTCATTGCCTCGGCGGAAAGTACGCTGGACGTTCTCGAAACTGATTTGACTCATATGTACGCCTTTTTCAAGCTGGCACGATGCCGGGAGCCGACTCGCGGCCGGCCAACGCGGCCAGGGAGCGCCGGCCGCGCCGCAGCGGAGCCGGCCAAGGGTCGATGGGCTAGTTCGGGTTTTCCGCGAACGCCTTCAGCTTGGGATCGTTCTGTATCATTTTCAGATACTTGTCCGTGGCGAATTCTTCGAACGGCGGCACTTTGCGGGCCACCCCCACGGACACCATGAATTCAGCCACCTGGCGCCAGGCGTCCGACATATAAGACTTTCCGCTGCTGTCCGGCTCGAACATTTTCAGTTGCTCCTGCAGCGTGTAAGCGGGCCGGTCATGCAATTCCGTAGCCAGGTATTTGTGCGGGATATTCACGCCGGTGGACTTGAAAAAGGCATCCAGGTACTCGATGGCCTCTTTCGGATGCGCTTTTTGCCAGGCCACGGCCCGCAAGTAGACGGCCAGGAATCGCGCCACCATCTCGGGATGGGCTTTGGCGAATTTCGGCGTGACGAACAGATTGCTGGTCAGCGGGATGCCGACCTCTTCGCCCGTGCAGATGACTTTGACTTGCATGGTGGAGTCCAGCAAGTAGGTATTGGGCGCCCAGACCTGCGCCAGGTCGTAGCGGCCGCTGCTCATTGCGGCGTTGATTTCCGAAGGCGACAGGTTCAGGAGCCGGTACTCGTCGGGCTTGAGTCCGAACTTTTTTTCCATGCATACCGATGCGCCCCAGTGGCCGGTGGAGTTGGTCGGTACGGGAATGGTCTTTCCCTTGAGCAAGGATGGGTCTTTCAGATAGGCGTCCGCCTTTTCCTTGGTGGCCATGAGCGTGATGATGGCGGCCTCGCCGTCCGCCACACCTATGGTGGTCAAGCCATAGCGGGCGGCGCCCAATACGGAAGGGATGTTGCCCGCGCCGCCGACATCCCAGGAATCGGACGCCCCGGCGGCGATTTCCGGCGCCCCGGACGAGAACGTGGACATCACGGGTTCCAGGCCGACCTCTTTCCACCAGCCTTTTTCCGTGGCGATATACCATTCCATGGCCCAGCGCTGCGGCTGCTGGGCTACCCGTATCTTGAAGAGCTGTGCACTGCCGTCCTGCGCGGCCTGCGCCTGCGGCGCCAGTGAAATCGCTGTTGTGCATAGCGCCGCCGCCAATACTGCCAAGAATCGCTGTTTCATGACTTGTCTCCGTATGCGTTCCGTGGTGATTTTTTTGATGCGCCGCGCCGTTTCCGGCTTTGGGCCTTACCGCATGGTTTCCGTAAGCGGTCGCAGCGGCACGACAGGCCCGCCCTGGCTTACTCTTTTTTATGGCAAACGTTTACCATTTGGCGTAATCTAAAGGAGCAGGCCGAGCATGTCAATAGGGAAATCCTTAGTTTCTATGTATACAAATTCGAGGCAAAACCTCTAGAATCACAGTCAGTTATGAAAAATATTCTTACTTTGACCTGCTCGGCAGCGCATTTTCCGCGATGATTTTGACCAGGCAAACGTTTCCCAGAGCGGCTGACTCCCGCATGATGAAAAAAGCATGATGAAAAAAAGCAGTTCCTCCGCGACCATCAAGGACGTCGCCCTCAAGGCGGGAGTTTCGGTCGCAACCGTATCGCGGGCGCTCAACAAGCCGGGCCGCGCCAGCGAAAAAACGGTCGCCCTGGTGCGCGCGGTCGCTGCGGAGCTCGATTACATCCCTTACCGGGCGGCGGGATCGCTGGTGTCGAAACGCTTCAAGGCCATAGGCGCACTGGTGCCGACCATCGAAAACGCCATCTTCGCCCAGGCCCTGCATGCCTTGCAAAGCCGCTTGCACACCCATGGCTACACGCTGCTGGTGGCCAGCACCCACTACGATTCCCAGCGCGAAGCCCTGGAATTGCAGTCTTTGATGGAACATGGCGTGGACGCCGTGGTATTGGTCGGGGGAGAACACCACCCCGAGGTCACGCGGCTGCTCGCCAACAAGCGCCTGCCTTTCATCAATACCTGGGTCTACGATCCCCGCAGCCCGTTTCCCTGCGTGGGCCTGGACAACAAAGGGGCCATGATGCGCATGGCCAACTACCTGATGGACCTGGGCCATCGGCGCTTCGCCTTTATTTCCGGCATTACCGAACATAACGACCGGGCCGCCCTGCGCCTGCAAGGCGCGATCGACGCCCTGGCCGCCCGCGGCATCGTGCTGGAGCCCCACCGCATCCTGAAACGCCCCTACACCATCGCGGCGGGCCGCAATGCGATGCGCAGCATCATGGCGCAGCCCGAGCCGCCCACCGCCATCCTCTGCGGCAACGATATCCTGGCTTTCGGCGCCATCTACGAATGCATCGCCAGCGGCATATCCGTTCCACAGACGCTTTCAATAACGGGGTTCGACGATTTCGAACTGGCGTCCCATATGGCGCCTTCGCTGACGACCGTGCGCGTTCCCGCCGAAGAAATGGGCGTCGCCGCGGCCGACTACCTGGTCTCCGTGCTGGAAGGCAGGCATGCGCAGGATCACACCGAATTCGAAGCCGAACTGATCGTGCGGGGCTCCACCGCACCGCCTCCGCGCTGACCAGGTCCGCCCGTCCCGCGCGCTAGCGCTCAAAACAGAAACCCGAAAAAAAGGCCCGAAACGCATAGGCGCTTCGGGCCGGGTTGCGGCGGAAAAATATCAGGAGATCTGCAGTACCTTGGCGCCGGCATCGCCGCTGCGCTTGGGCAGGGTGAGTTCCAGCACGCCGTCCTCGTAGCGGGCGACCGCGCTGGTATCGTCGATGTCGTGCGCCAGGCTGAAGCTGCGCGCTTGGACGCCGTAGTAGCGCTCGCTGCGCACGACGGTCTCGCCCTGCTTCTGCTCGCTATCGCGTTTGGTTTCCACGCGGATCGAAACCGTATTGCCGTCTATGGTCACCTTGATATCCTCTTTCTTGACGCCCGGCACTTCCGCCTTTACGAGGTAAGACTTCTCGGATTCTGTGACATCCAGGTTGATGCGAGGCGTGGCCGCCTTGCCCACCAGAGACTCGGACAGAGGAAAGTTCTTGAAAAAATCATCGAAATCACGGAATGCGTCGAAACGCGACAGTTCGCCAAAAGGATTGAATCGCGTAAGATTATTTGCCATTTCAAAACCTCATTGTTTCACCGTTGCTAAAAAAACCAGGCGGCCACCGCAAGGGGTGCCCGGCCTGACGCCACGCGCCAGAATACGCCCGGCGCTACAGTGCTGAATATGGGGCGAAAGGCGGGGAAAACAAGGGGGGTCGCCATGGCTGCGCGTGCGTCAGGCAGCCGCTTGCGCCCCTCGCGCCTGGAAGCGCGCATGCTCTTCCGAAGGGACCAGAGAGCCGCCGGTGCTCCATATGACATGCGTGGCCCGGTCCATGGTCCGCGCCAGTCCATGGCTGTCCAGATAATCGCCGCCGCGGCGCGTACTGCGCAGCCATAGCGGACCGCGCAATGCCGCCGCGGCGGAAGGCTCGAGCAATATGCCTTCTTGCTGCGCCAGCAGGTAGGCGTCCCGGAATAGCGTGTCGTCGGCCACGGTGAAAACGCCCGAAAGCATTTTCGCCATGATGGGGGCCACCAGGGGCGACGCCAGGCCGACCGCCAGTCCATCCGCCTCGGTGACATTGTCCAACCCTATGTTGTACACGGAAACCGCCTTGTCCACTCCGGCCGCAAGCTGGACCAGCATGCAGGGCGCCGCCGTGGGCTCGGCAAAAAAGCAATGGACATGTCCGCCGAAGCGCAGCTTCAAGCCATAGGCGATGCCCCCCGGGGCGCCGCCCACCCCGCAAGGCAGGTAGACGAACAGCGGATGATCGGCGTCGACGCGGCGGCCCTGTTCCTGCAGCTGGCGCGTGAGCTCGCCGGCCGCCGCCGCATACCCCAGAAACAAATACCGGGAGCGCTCGTCGTCGACGAAATGGATGTTTGCCGCGCGGGCGGCTTCCTGCCGGCCGGCGTCGACCGCGGCCGCGTAATCGCCGGAGTGCTCCACCACGGTGATGCCATGCCGGCGCAAGCGCTCTTTCTTCCATTGCTTGGCGTCGGCGGACATGTGGATCACTACCTGGAATCCCAGCCGCCGGCCTATCAGGCCTATGCTCATGCCCAGGTTGCCGGTGCTGCCCACCGACAAAGTATGCCGCCCCAGCAGCGCCCGGACGGTATCGCCGCATAGCTGCATGGGGTCGCCCGCCGAAATCGGCCGGCCCGCCTCCGCCGTCAGGCGCTCGGCCAAAGCCAGGACTTCGTGAAACCCGCCGCGGGCCTTGACGGAGCCGGCCACGGGCAAGGCGTCATCCCGCTTCAACAGCCAGACGCCGTCGCCCGCCGCCCCCGTTGCCGCTCCCGTCCCCGCCCCGGCGGATCCGGCTGCCGGCATGCCGGCAGCCGCCTGCAAAGCCGCCTGGGTCTTGGGTATAGGCTGCAGCGCGGAATACAAACGGCCGCCGGTCGGCTCCATTTCCGGAAAGAGATGTGACAGCGGCGCGGCGTACCGCGCAAGGCGCTGCTCGGCCGATGCCGGGTCCAGCCCCGGTATCGGATCGGCCCCGGCCTCGAGGCCGCTGTTCAGCCACAGCAAGGGCTGTTTTTTCCGCAATGAGTCCAGCAGATCGGTTTCTATGCCCGCCTGGCGTTCGTCCGGCACGATATGTCTCCTTGTCGCAGTTCGCCGCAGCGATACCTGAAAATCCCGGCCTATGCCGCATAACCGGCACGAGCCGCCCGCCGGCTCGGTACTGTTAGAATAAACGACATAATGACCAGCACCACGGGCGTGCGCACACAGGAGTTTCCAGATGCCCGAAAGAGCATCACCCCTAGCACCATTTCGACACGCTACGTTCCGTGCGCTATGGACGGCTACGCTGGCGTCCAACCTGGGGGGCCTGGTACAGACGGTCGCCGCGGGCTGGATGATGACCATGATCTCCAATTCGGACGACATGGTGGCGCTGGTGCAGGCGGCCACCACTCTGCCGATCATGATTTTCTCCCTGGCGGCCGGGGCGCTGGCCGATAATTTCGACCGCCGCAACATCATGCTGGTCGCGCAGATCCTGATGATGGCCGTGTCCGCCTGCCTGGCGATTTTCGCCGTGGCCGGCTGGCTCACTCCCTGGCTGCTGCTGGCGTTCACCTTCTTCATCGGCTGCGGCACCGCCCTGCACAATCCCTCGTGGCAGGCCTCCATGGGCGATATCGTTCCCCGCGAGGACCTGTCCGGCGCGGTCACCCTGAACAGCATGAGCTACAACCTCATGCGCAGCGTGGGGCCGGCCATAGGGGGGATGATAGTCGCCGTTGCCGGCGCAGCCACGGCTTTCGCCCTGAACGCCGTAAGCTATATCGCGCTCATCGTGGCCTTGATACGCTGGAAGCCGCAGCGGCCCGCCAGCACGCTGCCGCGCGAAACTTTCGGCAGCGCGATGTCGGCCGGCTTGCGCTATATCGCCATGTCGCCCAATTTGCTAAAAGTGCTGTTCCGCAGCTTCGTCTTCGGGCTTTCCGCCGTCTCGGCCCTGGCGCTGCTGCCTTTGGTCACGCGCGACCTGGTCGAAGGCGGCGCCTTTTCCTACGGGGTGATTCTGGGCTGTTTCGGCGCCGGCGCCATAGCGGGCGCTTTTTCCAACGCGCACGTGCGCGAACGCTGGCGCAACGAAACCATCGTACGAGGCGCCTTCCTGGTCTTTGCGGCTAGCGTGACGGCGCTGGCTTACAGCCGCCAGATGTGGCTGAGCTGCCTGCTCCTGATGCCGGCGGGCGCCTGCTGGGTGCTGACCCTGTCCCTGTTCAATGTGACGGTGCAGCTTTCCACACCGCGCTGGGTGGTCGGGCGCGCGTTGTCCATCTACCAGACGGCGACCTTCGGCGGCATGGCGGCCGGCAGCTGGCTCTGGGGCGTCATTGCCGATGCGCATGGCACGGACAGCGCCCTGATCACGGCCGGCGCGGTCATGGTCCTGGGCGCCGCCACGGGCTTGCGCTACAAGCTGCCGGAATTCGGCACGCTGAACCTGGATCCGCTGGGACGCTTCAACGAGCCCCAGTTGCGGCTGGACCTGAGGCCCCGCAGCGGCCCCATCATGATCATGGTCGATTATGAAATCGCGCAGCAGGATATCGGCGCCTTCCTCGACCAGATGGCCATACGGCGCCGCATCCGCATCCGGGACGGCGCGCGCCAATGGGCGCTGCTGCGCGACCTGGAAAACCCCAGCATCTGGACGGAAACCTACCACGTCCCGACGTGGGTGGAATATGTGCGCCACAATCAGCGCCGCACATTCGCCGATGCGGATTCCTATGAAAAGCTGCTGGCCCTGCATCGCGGCAAGAACCCGCCCCG
>Ga0182744_1000429_pt1 | contig 40723 bp, 35 predicted proteins | sample eDN3rd30CKraftMG_FD_128525 | JGI IMG/M metagenome (GOLD analysis project Ga0182744, IMG submission 128525) | Enriched Miracle-Growth compost microbial communities from Emeryville, California, USA - eDNA 3rd pass 30_C Kraft MG (version 2) (version 2) ... | reverse complement strand
CCGTGCGGTGCGTTCTCGTCCGTCATCGTGTCGTCCCTTCCTCGTGCAATATATACAAGCATGTTTCGTATAAACTTCTCGCATGACCTACGTGATCGCCCTGCCCTGCGTCGACGTGAAGGACCGTGCGTGCGTGGAGGAGTGCCCCGTGGACTGCATCTACGAGGGGGACAGGTCGCTGTACATCCATCCCGACGAGTGCGTCGACTGCGGGGCCTGCGAGCCGGTGTGCCCGGTCGAGGCGATCTACTACGAGGACGACGTCCCCGAGGAGTGGTCCGCCTTCACGCTCGACAACGGCCAGTTCTTCTTCGAGGCCCTCGAGGGCAGGGACAGCGCGCTCGACTCCCCGGGTGGCGCCCAGAAGCTCGGTGTCGTCGGCGTCGACACGCCCCTGGTGGCCTCGCTGCCACCGCAGGTGCCGTGAGCGCCGGACGATGACGGCGACCGAGAGACGTCGGCGGGTCCTGCGGCTGCTCGAGTCCTGCGAGGGCTCGCTGACCGCCGGAGAGATCGCCGCGCGGCTCGACGAGCGGCCGACGACCGTGAAGTTCCACCTCGACGCGCTCGTCAGCGACGGGGTGGTCGTGCGCGAGCCGGGCGCGGCGTCCGGCCCGGGACGCCCGCCCGTGCTGTACCGCGCCGCGAGGTCGCTACGGGGCGACGGGGCGGCGGACTACCGGTTGCTCGCGTCGATCCTGGTCGACGCGCTGGGCGCGCCCGCGTCCCAGGACCGCCACGAGAGCCTCGTGGACGCGGGGCGGCGGTGGGGATCGGTGCTCCTGGAGCGCACGGGCGCGCGGGACGTGACCGGACTCCTTGACGCGCTCGGCTTCCAGCCCGAGCCGGTGACCGACGACGGCGACCTGGTGCTGCGGCACTGCCCGTTCTTCGACCTCGCGGAGGCGAGGCGCGAGATCGTGTGCCCGGTCCACCTCGGGATCCTGCGCGGTGCCGCCGACGAGGTGGCTCCGCGGACCGAGGTGGCCTCGCTCGTCCCGTTCGCCGAGCCGGACGCCTGCGTCGCGCACCTCGTGGGTGAGGTGACCGGAGCATTCTAGGCTCCGCGTGGACGCAACCAGGCTCGTGAACGCACAGCCCCGTCCATGGGCGCCACCAGGCTCCGGCGCCGGAGCCGCGAGCTTCGCCGAGAGGATCTGCCGATGCCCGTACCCGCCGCTCTCGCGATCGCGGTGACCTTCGTCTGGCTCGGGATGGTGCTCGCCATCTCGTTCCTCGAGGCACCGCTGAAGTTCCGTGCCCGCGGGGTGACGCTGCCGGTCGGGCTCGCCATCGGGAGGCTCGTCTTCCGGGTGCTCAACACGGTCGAGTGCGTCCTGGCCGTCGTCCTCGCCGTCGCCCTGGTGCTCGACCGTGCGCGCAGCGACGGGCAGGTTCTCGACCACGGACCAGGCACCCCGTTCGTGTGGGCCGCTGTCGCCGTCGTGAGCCTCGTGGTGCAGGTGGTCCTCGTGCGGCCAGGCCTCGCGCGGCGCACGGACGCTGTGCTCGCGAGCGACGCCCCGCAGAGCGTCCCGCGCTCGAGCGCGCACCTCTGGTACGTCGCGACCGAGGTCACGAAGGTGGTCGGGCTGGCGGTCGCCGGCGTGCTGCTGCTGGCGACCGCGCTCTGACCTCTGCCCCTCTGGCGACCTCGGCCACTCTGACGCTTCGTGCGGGTCGTCGAGCCTGCCGGGCGACAGATTGCGCGGGACGACGACAGCGCGGGGCGACGACAGCGCGGGGCGACGACAGCGCGGGGCGACGACAGCGCGGGGCGACGACGAGTCGTGCCGGCGACAGCTGGCGCAAACAGGTGTGGTGCAAACAGGTGTGGTGCGGACAGGACGTCGTGCGGACAGAGCGGCATGCGGACAGAGCGGCGTGCGGAGCGTGACCGTCAGGCCGTGACCGCGCCCACGCTCGCGGACCGCACGAGCTTGACGTACTTGCCGAGCACGCCGCCGGAGATCTCGGGCGGGAGGGGCTCCCACCCGGCGCGGCGCGACTCGAGCTCGTCGGCGGGCACGAGCAGGTCGATCGTGCGGTTCGGGATGTCCACGCGCACGGTGTCGCCGTCGCGGATGAACGCGATCGGCCCGCCGTCCACGGCCTCGGGGGCCACGTGCCCGATGCACAGCCCCGTGGTTCCTCCGGAGAAGCGGCCGTCGGTGATGAGCAGGACGTCCTTGCCGAGCCCCGCACCCTTGATCGCGCCCGTGATGGCGAGCATCTCACGCATCCCGGGGCCTCCCTTGGGTCCCTCGTAGCGGATGATGACGACCTCGCCGGGCTGGATCTTGCCCTCGCCGAGCGCGTCCAGGGCGGCTCGCTCGCGCTCGAAGACGTGCGCCGGACCCTCGAACACCTCGGCGTCGAAGCCCGCGGACTTCACCACGGCGCCCTCGGGGGCGAGCGACCCGTGCAGCACCGCGATCCCACCGGTGGGGTGGATCGGGTTCGACAGGCTGCGCACCACCTCGCCGTCGAGCGGGGCGATGTCCATGGCGTCGAGGTTCTCGCGCAGCGTCTTGCCGGTGACCGTGAGGGCGTCGCCGTGCATGAGACCGGCATCGAGCAGGGCGCGCATCACGACGGGGATGCCGCCGTGGCGGTCCATGTCGTTCATGACGTACTTGCCGAAGGGCTTGAAGTCGCCGATGTGCGGGATCTTGTCGCCGATCCGGTTGAAGTCGTCGAGGCGCAGGTCGACGTGGGCCTCGTTGGCGATCGCGAGCAGGTGGAGCACGGCGTTCGTCGAGCCGCCGAGCGCCATCACGACGGCGATCGCGTTCTCGAAGGCTTCCTTGGTGAGGATGTCGCGGGCGGTGATGCCGAGGCGCAGGAGGTTGACGACCGCCTCCCCGGACAGGTGCGCGAAGTTGTCGCGGCGCCGGTCGGCCGAGGGCGGGGCGGCCGAGCCGGGCAGGCTCATGCCGAGGGCCTCGCCAACGGACGCCATGGTGTTGGCGGTGTACATGCCGCCGCAGGCACCCTCGCCCGGACAGATCGCGCGTTCGATACGACCGAGGTCCTCGGTCGACATGGTTCCTGCCTTGCAGGCGCCGACCGCCTCGAAGGCGTCGATGAGCGTGACGTCGCGCTCCTCGCCGTTGCTGAGCTTGACCCACCCCGGGGCGATGGTGCCCGCGTAGAGGAAGACGGCGGCCAGGTCGAGCCGGGCGGCCGCCATGAGCATGCCGGGCAGCGACTTGTCGCAGCCCGCGAGCAGCATGCAGCCGTCGAGCCGCTCGGCCTGCATCACCGTCTCCACCGAGTCCGCGATCACCTCCCGGGAGACCAGCGAGAAGTGCATCCCGACGTGGCCCATCGAGATGCCGTCGGAGACCGAGATGGTGCCGAACTCGAGCGGGTAGCCCCCGGCGGCGTGCACACCCTCCTTGCCGGCCTGCGCGAGGCGGTCGAGGGAGAGATTGCACGGGGTGATCTCGTTCCAGGAGCTGGCAATGCCGATCTGCGCCTTGTCCCAGTCGCCGTCGCCCATCCCGACGGCGCGCAGCATTCCTCGGCTCGGTGCGGCCTCGACGCCGTCGGTGACTGTCCGGCTGCGCGGCTTGACGTCGTGCTCGGTCATCGCAGAACCCCTCACTTCGACGTGGTGGCGATCACCTCGACGCTAGCACCAGGCACGACGCCGCGCGGAGCGCACCGCACGGCTCCTGACCGGATCCGCTCGCGGGACCGACGACGGGACCCGGGACGGGAGCCGGACGGGGCGGACGGGGACGGACGGACGGGGCGCGGACGTGGCCGGGACGGGGTGGACGGGGCCGGGGCGTGGTGCCATGAGGCGCCTGCGCACCGGACGGGCTTTTCGCAGGGCAGCGATGGAGGCGACGGGTCAAGCCCGTCCTCCGTCGATCATGGCGACCGGTGCTCGGGCGGCGGCAGGGCCCCGGTCTTGTTCTGGCCCTGCGAGGTTGTGACCGTCACCGTGAAGGTCGTGGGTCAGGGTGGTTCGTCGGGCGAGCTCGTGCCGACCGTCCGCCGCGGGGTGCGGTCGGGTCGGTGGAAGGACCACGAGCCGTCGACGAAGCGCATGGCGATGTCGTGCGTGTCGACGTGGCGGTGATGGAAGAAGCACAGGAGAGCGGCGTTGTCCGTGGTGGTGCGACCGCCATCGGCCCAGTGGGTGACGGCGTGGTGGATCTGCCCGATCTGGGGTGGTGCGTCGCAGCCTGGCCATACGCAGTGGCGGTCACGGGCGATGACGGCGCGGCGACGAGCACCGGTGAAGGTACGTCGGGTGCGGCCGACGTCGAGGATCTCGCTGTCTGGCCCGAGCACCACCCGGGTGAGCTCGCAGTCGGCCGCGATGCGCGCCAGGACGCTGCGGGGGATGGGGCCGGTGCCGTCCTCGTAGTGGCCGGGACCGATGCCGAGGACCAGGTTCCAGTCGTCGAGGTCGTCGGAGCCTGGCGGGGTGGCGAGCGCGCCCGCCGGCGCCCCCTCGTCATGGGCAGCCTGTGCGACGCCGATGATCGACGTGGACGCGGTGCTCGATACGGCGTCGGAGTCCGGACGGGTTCGCGTGACATCGACGACGATGCCGCTGTGGCGCGCGAGGCGCGTCAGCTCGGACCAGGAGGTCACGACCGACAGGTGCGGGCGTACCGCGGAGCCCTTGCCCACAAGTCCTCGGTCCAGGACCAGACGGGCCATGCCGCCCAGCGCGACAGCGCGCCGCTGGGTGGCGCGCAGCCCGTCATCCGCCTGGGGGACGCCCGTGATCGCGCGCAGAGCAGTCTTCACGAGCTGACCGTGCTCGTCGGTGAGGAACCCCGCCAGGTGATACCCGCCGAGCGTGTGCGTCACGTCCAGGAACTCACGCTCCCGGGCCTGACGGTACCCGCGCTCGTCGGCCTCGGGATCGGCGACGTGCGCGAAGCGACGGGCCAGCGTCGCGAACCCGGCGGGCGTGTGCACGCGGGCATGGGCCAGCAAGAGCTGTTCGCCGGTCCCCGGCGTCTTGGCGGTGGGCGCACCGGTCCCGTTCGTGCCGGTGCCTGCTGTCGCGGTCCTGGGTGCCCCGGTCCCGGCCGCTTCGCCGCCAGCTGCTTCGCCCTCAGCCGCTTCGCCGTCAGCCGCCTCGGTCTCGGGAAGCGTGGTGTCGGGAGGCGTGGTGGCCTTCCGAGTCGGTGCGTCGTCCCAGGCCTCGCCTGGCACCGGTGCGCTGAGCGCGGCGCGGCGCTGGTCGGAGGTCGCGGCCACGGTCGCCATCAGCCGGGCGTGCTCAGCCGTGATCGATCCCTCACGCGCTGCGGCGGCGGTATGCGGCAGATGGTCGGTCAAGGTTCGGGCGACGCGTACGTCACGGTGCGCGGCTGACACCGGGAGCCGCTCGGACGCGGCGAGCCAGCGCGGGAAGCTCTGCGCGGCGTCCAGCCCCCACAGCCCGGCCGACTCGACCTCGGCGATCCAGCCCCACCGCTGGGCCGTCAGCCGGTCCATGACCGCGTGCACGCGCTGAGACGCCTCGGCGGCCGTCGTGGCGTGAGTGGTCCGAGGGTCGACGGAGGCGATCGCGTCCGCCAGCACCTCGAGCGCCTCCAGCTGCTTCAGCAACGAACCGGGCACGGGCAGCGGTGCAGGCGACGTACCAGGCGCAAGGGTCGACGTAGGCGCGACCTCGGTCAGCTCGTCGGTGACCTGCCGCGCGTCCTGCGGTGCCATCCCCGCACCTCCCCTCGAGCGTTGCCGTGGCGCCAGAATCGATCGGCCGCCACCTCCACGATTCTATCGAACTAGCGTTCTATATCGCAGGCCTGTGGATGACCACCGGGCCACGATGCGGCTCAGCGACGCACCAAGACCGACAGGCGCCCACTGGGATGTCGGGCCCGCGCCCAGAATTCTCCTCGTGGCGCGGCCCCGCCGGTTGGTAGCGTGCGGACCGTGCCCACCCCCACTCACCCCACCCCCACTCACCCCACCCCCACTCATTTCACCGCTGCCCGCTCCACCCCCGACCGCTCCGCCCTCACCGCCCGCCTCCGCGCCGCCGGCTGCGTCTACGCCGAGGACGAGGCGTCGCTGCTGCTGGAGGCGGCGGACGACGCCGCGCACCTCGAGACGATGGTCGAGCGCCGGGTCGCAGGCGAGCCGTTGGAGCAGGTGCTCGGCTGGGCGGAGTTCATGGGGCTGCGGCTCGTCGTGGCGCCCGGAGTCTTCGTGCCGCGCGCCCGCACCGGCCTGCTCGCGCGTCTCGCGGTCGAGGGTCTGGGCCCGGACGCGCGGGTGCTCGACCTGTGCTGCGGGACCGGCGCCCTCGCCGCGGTCCTCGCGCGCGACCACGAGGGCATCGAGCTCTGGGCCAGCGACATCGACCGCGCCGCCGTCGGCTGTGCGACCCGGAACCTGCCCGCTGCCCAGGTGCGTCAGGGAGACCTCTTCGACGCACTTCCGCCCTCGCTGCGCGGGAGCTTCGACGTCGTCGTCGTGAACGCGCCCTACGTGCCGTCCGCCGCGGTCGCCACCATGCCGCGCGAGGCGCGCGACCACGAGGCGCTCGTCACGCTCGACGGCGGTCGCGACGGTCTGGACCTGCAGCGCCGGGTGATCGCCCAGGCGACCGGCTGGCTCGTCCCGGGAGGACGGCTGATCATCGAGACGAGCAGAGGCCAGGCGGGCGCGACCCTCGCGCTCTTCTCCGCAGCGGGGTTCGACGCGTGCGTCGTGCTCGACGACGACCTGGACGCGACGGCCGTGGTGGGGACGACAGGCCGGGGCACGGCGAGCCGAGGTTGAGCACCGCCGAACCAGCCCGCCGTCGCCAGCCCTACGGTTGCCAGCCCGCCGTCGCCTAGCCCTACGGTCGCCAGCCTCTCTGATACGAGCCCTGCCGTCGCCAGCCCCGCCGTCGCCAGCCCCGCCGGGACGAGCACCGACGAGCCCCACGTGCCTACGATCGGGACATGACGACCATGACGCGCACCGTGACCCTGAACGACGGCACCACGCTCCCTCGGGTGGCGCTCGGGACCTACCAGCTGAACGGTCTGCGCGGCGTGGACGCCATGCTCTCCGGCCTGCGCGCGGGCTATCGGCTGCTCGACTCCGCCGTCAACTATGACAACGAGGGGGCAGTGGGGGAGGCGGTCCGCCGCAGCGGCGTCCGGCGCGAGGAGGTCGTCGTCACCTCGAAGCTTCCGGGGCGGCGCCACGCCTACCAGGAGGCGGTGGACACCGTCCACGAGAGCATCTATCGCACTCGTCTGGACCACATCGACCTCTACCTGATCCACTGGCCCAACCCGAGCGTGGACCGGTACGTCGAGGCGTACACCGCCCTGGTCGACCTGAAGCGGGCGGGCCTGATCCGGTCGGTGGGCGTGAGCAACTTCCTGCCCGAGCACCTCACCCGGATCATCGAGGCCACCGGTGTGACGCCGGTCGTCAACCAGATCGAGCTGCACCCGTACTTCCCGCAGACCGACGCGATCGCGCTCCACGAGAGCCTCGGGATCCGCACCCAGGCGTGGAGCCCGATCGGCAGGGCCGGCGCGGTGCTCGCCGAGCCCGCCGTCCGCCGTGCGGCCGAGGAGCACTCGGTGACGCCGGTCCAGGTGATCCTGCGCTGGCACCTGCAGCGTGGCGTGGTCCCGCTGCCCCGTTCGGCGAACGCGGCTCGTCAGCGCCAGAACCTCGACGTCTTCGGGTTCGCGCTGGAGCCCGACGAGATGGACCGGATCACCGCGCTCGGTCGGCACCACGGCCGGCTGGCGGGCGCAGACCCGGCGACGCACGAGGAGATGTGACAGGCGCCGCGAGGTCGGCAGAGCTCCAGGTCGTCAGAGGCCCCCGGACCGCACGGTCCGGGGGCCTCTGACGACCTGGCTGAGGAGCGACGCCAGACGGTCAACCGGTCATCGCTTGACCGCCACCTTCTTGGTGACCGTGGCCGAGCGGGTCGTGGCGGAACCGCGGTAGGTGACGGTCACCTTCCAGGTGCCGCGCTTGAGCCGGGGGAGCTTGACGGTGGCCTTTCCCGCCTTGAGCGTCACGGTCTTCTTCAGGGCACGCTTGTGCCCCTTCTTGACGACCACGGTGGCCTTGCCGGTGACCTTGACCTTCGTGCTGGACGTCGCCTTCACGGTCAGCCTCGCCTTCTTCTTCGTCGTGACCTTCGCCGGCTTGACCGTGGCCTTGAGCCTGGTCGGTGCCTTGGTGACCGTCAGGCGTGCCTGGCCCGTGGAGGGCAGCAGGGCGCTGGTACCGCTGAAGGTCACCGTGAGGACGTGGGTCCCGACCGTGAGGTTCCGCGGCAGCGCCACCCTGGCGGTACCGCTGGCGACGGTGCCGGTCGTGACGGCGCTAGCGCCCTCGCGGACGGTGACAGGGCCGGAGACGGCGCGCCCGTCGGCGGCCGCGACCCGCACGGTGAGCACAGCTGCGGCGCCATAGGCGGCCTTCGTCGCTGACACGGTCGTCGTGGTCGTCGCTCTGCTGGGCGTGACGACCTTCGCAGGGACCGTGACCGACCCGACCGTCGCCACGTTGCCCACGCGGTCGCTGGCCCGGTGCTCGACGACGGTCGCGCCGTCGCCGACCACGACCGGGGCCGAGTACGCGAGCCACGCGCCGTCCCCGATCCGGTACTCGACGCCGGAGACGCCGGCGCCGGCGTCCGTGGCGGTGAGCGTCACGGTCCGTGCGGTCTGCGACACCACGGCAGCGACGGTCGGTGCGGTCCCGTCGACCGAGATCGTCTGCTCGGCGACGTCGGACACGTTCCCGGCGCGATCCGTGGCGCGGACCGCGACGTGGTGGGTCCCGTCCGTGAGGACCAGCGGCGCCGAGTAGGGCGCCCAGGTGCTGCCGCCGTCCAGCGAACGCTCGACGGTCAGCTGGCTGTCGTCGTCCCACGCGGAGAGCGTGGCGGTGACCGGGGCGGCGAGCCACCCGCCCGCGGCGGGGCGGGGGGACGAGACGGCGATGCCCACCGTGGGCTTCGTCGTGTCGCCGCCCGCAGCCTGGCAGTGCAGGGTCGCGTCGGCGAAGACGACGTGGTCGCTGTTGTTCCCGTTCCCTGCGTCACCCGCGTACAGCACGAGCTGGGTCACGCCGTCCAGCGGGACGTCGATCGGCACGGCCGGCGAGTCCCACCTGATGGTCGAGGTGGACTGGGCGAGCACGTCGGCGTCCTGGTCCCGGACCTGGAACGCGACCGACCCGTTGTGCTCCTCGGGGTGGTCGGAGTCGGACTGCTCGAGCCCGACGACGGCCGTGAACGACTGGCACTGGTCGTTCGTGTCGAGCTTGACCGTGGCGACGGAGTTCACCTCGATGCCTCGTGCGTACGTGGTGTCGACGCCGCTCGGGCTGAGCATGTTCAGCGGGTTGCCGAAGAAGTCGACGTCACGGGTCAGCGAGCCGTAGCCGACCGACACGCTCGTGAAGCTGAGGTCGGACAGGGAGAGGTCGCCGCTGAGCGCGTTCGTCGTCACGGCGATGCTCGCCGCGCCCGCGGAGCGGATCTGCTTGCCGGACGCCGTCGTGAAGTGCGCCGCGGCCGTGAGCGCCACGGCACCGCGCACGCCGCCGGCGCCGACCCGCAACGTCCAGGTGCCCGAGACGGACTCGCCGTCGGCGAGGGTCGCGCGGTTCACCGCGGCTCCCTCGATCAGCTGCCAGGTCTTGGGGACGTCGGGGGCGAAGGAGAGGTCGGACACCGGTCCGCCACCGGTCACCGTGAACGTGGCGCCGAGCGTCACGACCTCGCCGGTGGCGACCGTGGTGGAGCTGGCGGTGACGTTGCTCACCGTGGTCGTCGGGATGCTCGCGACGTCCCGGTAGCAGGAGGTGCGTCCCGGGGTCGCCGGGCAGGCGACGAGCACGAAGCCACCGTTCGTGACGGTCGGCAGGCTCAGCGCCGTGCTGCTGGAGACCGTCTCGACCTTCTCGGCGAGCGAAGACCCGTCGTCGGTGATCTCGTGCACCAGCCACGACCCGTCGCCGAGGAACGACAGCGGCACGGACTGGGCGCCCTGCGAGCCGTTCGTGATGCCGCCGACGAACCAGCGCTCGCCGGACCGGCGGGCGATCACCGCGCTGGTACCGGGGGTGCCGGAGACGTACCGCGTGTCGTCCCAGGTGCCCGAGACCTGCTGCAGGAAGCGCTCGGCGACCGGTCGGCTCGTGTACGCCGACGGGTTGTCCGCATAGTGCGTCCAGCCGGACTCGTACAGGACCGGCAGCGCGAGCTCGTGGGCCTGCGAGGTCTCGGAGTTGTTCGTGAAGACGACCGGCGTGTAGTCCATCGAGCCGACGACGTTGCGGGTGAAGGGCAGGATCGTGTTGCGCTGGGCCGAGCGGCCGTTCTCCTCGCCCCGGACACCCTCGTAGCTCATGATCTGGGGCCACGTGCGCTGCATGCCCTTGGGCAGGGTCGCGCCGTGGAAGTTGATCATCAGGTGGGCGGCGGCGGTCTCCTCGAGGATGTCGTCGTACCACTTGAAGGTGGCCTGCGAGTCGGAGTCCATGAAGTCGACCTTGATTCCGGTCACGCCCCAGTCGGACAGCTTCGAGAACCACTCGGTGCGCGCGGCCTTGGTCTGCAGAGAGTTCGAGTGGAACCAGGCGATCACGTCGACGCCGCGGGCGTTCGCGTAGCGGACGAGCTCGGGCACCCAGTCCGGGTTCCAGCCCTCGTCGATGACGGTGTAGCCCCAGCCCTCCTTGGCCGCGAGGTCGACGAACGACTTCTGCAGCGCGAGGTTGCCCTGGGGCGAGCTCCCGCGGTTCATGTTCCACGACCAGGCCGAGGTGCCGGGCTTGATCCACGAGGTGTCCGTGCCCGCGAGCCGGTCAGGGTTGGCCAGGTCGTCGACCATCGTGGAGTCCACCACGGTGCCCAGGGCGCCGAAGATCGCGAGACGCCAGGGCGTGGCGAGCGCTCCCTTCGCCGTGACCGGGTTGGTCGACTGCGGGTTGCCGAGCTCGGTGCCGTAGGAGGCCGAGCCGGCCGCGTGCGTCAGGTGGGTCGCGGCGTAGGTCCCGGTCACGCGGGACTCCGTGAGGAACACGTAGTCGCTGGACGTGCTCGTCGACGTCTGGAACAGCGCCGGGTAGCCGATGTTCCCGGTCACGTTCCCGCCCACCGTCGACACCTGGTGGTCCTGCTCGTAGTTGGTGGCGTAGGGCTGGAGCCAGGCCTTCGCGCCGGCGTCCGGGAGCACGAAGGCCGAGGCCTCGCCCGCGACGGTGTAGGTCCCCGCGAAGTCGCCGTTCCCTGGGAGCTCGTAGCTGTACGCCACGCCGTCGTGCGACGCCCGGACTACCAGCGCGTACGAGGTCGACGGGGCGGACACGGTGAGCCGCAGCTGGGTCTGGTCGACGGTCCGGGTGTGCTTCTTGCCGGTCACCATCGTGTAGGTCTCGTGGACCGCGCTGGTCGTGGCGTCCTCGACGGCGAGGCCCACCGAGAGGTCTGCCACGCTCGTGCGCAGGCCGAGGTCCTGCACCGTGAGGACGGTGCTGGCGCCGTGCCGTGCGGTGAGCGTGAGCCGCCCGCCCGCCAGATCGACCTCAGCGCTGACCCCTCCGTCCGGCGAGGTGACCGTCCAGCGCGTCGTGGCGGCCGAGGCGGTGGGCGCCGCCAGGATCCCGGTGGCGACGAGCGCGAGCGCGGCGCCGGCCGCGGCCACGACGCGTCCGGCGGTCGGGCGTCGAGATGGTCGGCGTGCTCCCGCGGTGTGCCGCGCCGACGCTGTCGGCGCGGCACCGGGCCTGTCGGAAGGCCTGTCGGTGCGGGCGAGGGCGGGTTGTCCGTGGGGCTTGGGAGACGACACGGGGGCAGCTCCTTCGGGATCGAAAGTGGCCCACACCGTTGTGGGACCAGGAGCGACGCTAGCGCGGAACGCGATTCTTGACAACGTTGTCATTTCAGATGGCATCGTTTTCCGTCGAAATGTTGCACGGCGTCGCGACGGATGCTGGGGGGCGGGAGGGCGCCCCCAGATCACGCCGACAGCGCCGTCACCCCGTCGTTCTCCTCGCCGCCGTGGTCGATCAGCTTGAGCCGGAAGCCGTGCGGGTCCGCGATCTCCGCGAGGCGGCCGTACGGCGTGTCGACGGGTGCGTCGACGACGGTCCCGCCGAGCCGTGCCGCTCGCTCGGCCTGCTCGTCGATGCTCACCGTCTCGATGTACGCGACCCATCGACCACCCGTGCCCTCGGGCAGGAACCCGCTCCCGTCCATCACCCCCGCTCGTGCGTCCCGGCCCTCGCCGAGCGTCGAGTACCGGAAGTCGTCGGTGTCGCCCACGGGGTGCACGTCCCACCCCAGCGCGTCGCGCAAGAAGTCCGTCGTGGCGTGGAAGTCGCGGGTGTACAGCTCGCCCCACGAGGGGGTGCCGGGGTCGCCGAGCGCACCGAACCCGGGATGGGTGCCCGGCTGCCAGGCCGCGACCAGCGTGCCTAGCGGGTCGCGCAGCACGACGGACGACCCGAGCTCCATGATCGGTCCCTCGAAGGAGACGCTCCCGCCGTGCGCGCGCACCGCCTGCGCGGTCGCGGCGGCGTCCGGCGTGTACAGCGACAGGATCCAGCCTGGCGGCGTCGTCGTCACGACCTGCGACGACATGAGTCCCGCCACCGGGGCGCCGTCCTTCGACAGCACCACGTAGTGCCCGGTCTCGGGCCCTGTGTCCGTGGCGGTCCATCCGAAGAGCTCGGTGTAGAACTCCTGCGAGCGCGCCGGGTCGGGGCTCACGAGCTCGAGCCAGGTGGGTTCGCCGGGGACGGTCGGGGTGAAAGCGGGCATCGGTGTGCGCTCCTGTCGTGGGCAGTGGGCAGTGGGCAGTGGGCAGTGGGCGGTCGCGGCGACCGGGGCCGGGGGCCGGGTCGGCCGCACGGCGTGACACGCACCACACTAGCGGTGGGGGAATAACCATGACGGGCCCGGTGCTGTAGCGAAAGTACATGCAGACGCATGTACCTGACGGGCCGGACGAGCGCCGTCGGACGACGAGACATCGGGCAGGCACCTCATGCAGTACGGACTCTTCACCGTCGGCGACGTCACCACGGACCCCACCACGGGCCGCACCCCCACCGAGAACGAGCGGATCAAGGCCACCGTCGCGATCGCGCTCAAGGCCGAGGAGATCGGTCTCGACGTCTTCGCGACCGGCGAGCACCACAACCCGCCCTTCATCCCGTCCGCCCCCACGACGACGCTCGCCTACATCGCGGCGCAGACCGAGCGCCTGATCCTGTCGACGTCGACGACGCTCATCACGACGACCGACCCGGTCCGCATCGCGGAGGACTACGCCACGCTGCAGCACCTGTCCGACGGCCGGATGGACCTGATGCTGGGCCGCGGCAACACCGCCCCGGTCTACCCCTGGTTCGGCAAGGACATCCGCGAGGGCGTGCCGCTCGCGCTGGAGAACTACAACCTGCTGCACCGGCTGTGGCGCGAGGACGTCGTCGACTGGGAGGGTCGCTTCCGCACCCCCTTGCAGGGCTTCACCTCGACCCCGCGCCCCCTCGACGGCGTGCCGCCCTTCGTCTGGCACGGCTCGATCCGCACCCCGGAGATCGCCGAGCAGGCGGCCTACTACGGCGACGGCTACTTCGCCAACAACATCTTCTGGCCCAAGGAGCACTACATCCGGCTCATCCGCTTCTACCGGGAGCGGTACGCGCACTACGGCCACGGCCGTCCCGAGGACGCGATCGTGGGCCTGGGCGGGCAGTTCTTCATCCGCAAGAGCTCGCAGGACGCCGTGCGCGACTTCCGTCCCTACTTCGACAACGCCCCCGTCTACGGGCACGGTCCCTCGCTCGAGGACTTCACGGAGCAGACGCCGCTGACCGTCGGCAGCCCGCAGGAGCTGATCGACAAGACCCTCACCTTCCGCGAGGCCTTCGGCGACTACCAGCGCCAGCTGTTCCTCGTGGACCACGCAGGCCTGCCCCTGAAGACCGTGCTCGAGCAGCTCGACCTGTTCGGCTCGGACGTGCTGCCCGTGCTGCGCGCGGAGACGGCTGAGCGTCAGGCGCCCGGCACCCCGGACGCCCCGACCCACGCGAGCCTCCTCGCCGCGGCGGGCGGCGGCCGGGACGCGACGGTCCACGCGCCCGGCGACGACGTCACCGGCCGCTCGCCGGAGCCTGCGCGATGAGCACGGCGACGGACGTGCCGAGGAACGCGGCGCCGGACGGTGCGGGAGCCGACCGTGCCGCCCCCGTCCAGGCCGCGGCCGTCACGCGGCTCACCGACGACGAGCGCCTCGCCAACCAGGCGTGGGAGGCCCTGCTGAGCACGCAGGTCCGGCTGATGCGCACCTTCGCCGAGGAGGACGTGTGGCAGCCGTTGTCGATCAGGGAGTACGACGTGCTCTACACCCTGCGCAAGGGCCCCGCCCACGGGCTGCGGCTGCGTGAGCTCAACGAGGGTGTCTACCTCAGCCAACCGTCGTTGTCCCGGATGGTCGAGCGCATGGCGGAGCGGGGGCTCGTCTCGCGCTCGGCGGCGCCCGACGACGGTCGCGGCGTGCTCGTCGCGCTGACGCCCGAGGGCCGGCGCCTGCAGCGCGAGATCGGCTCGCGCCACGCTCGCTCCGTGTCCGCCCACGTCGGTGGCGCCCTCGACCCCGACGACCTGCGAGAGCTCACCCGGCTGTGCGAGATCCTCGTCGCTCACCAGGCCTCACCGACCACCACACCCCGAACGAAGGCAAGCACCTCATGACCACCTCACCCGCCACCCGCCGCATCGTCGCCGTCAACGCCGGCGTGGGGCAGCCGTCCTCCACCCGGCTGCTCGTCGACCGGGTGACCTCGGCGCTGACCTCGCACGCCGGGCGAGCCCAGCGCCAGGGCGCGCTCGGCCTCGAGGTGTCCCGCGACCACGCCACCGGCCAGCACGAGATCGGTGTCGAGGTCGTGGAGCTGCGCGACCTCGCGGTCGACATCGCCAACGCGTCCGTCTCCGGCCTCGTCTCGCAGCGGCTGGCGGCGGCGATCGCGACCGTCACCTCCGCAGACGGCGTCGTGCTCGCCACCCCCATCTACAAGGCGTCGTACTCGGGGCTGTTCAAGTCCTTCGTCGACGTCCTGGACAACGACGCGCTCCTCGGCATGCCCCTGCTGCTCCTGGCGACCGGCGGCAGCCCGCGCCACGCGCTCGCCGTCGACTCCGAGCTGCGCCCGCTGGCGGCCTACCTGCGCGCGCTGGTCGTCCCGACCGCCCTCTACGCCTCGCCGGAGGACTGGGGCACCTCGGGCGCCCGCGCTCTCGCCGCGCGCGTCGACCGCGCGGCGGGCGAGCTGCTCACGCTCGTGCGCAGCGGCGCGGGCCGCGACATGGTCGCCGCGGACTGGGGGACCTACCAGCGCACGCTCCAGCTCGACCCCGACGGTGACGACGAGATCACGCTCGACCCCGACCTGCTGCGTGCGGCGACGGGTGGCTCGTTGCTCTGAGCGGCTGCGCGACGCTGGGGGAGCGCCCGCACGACGCAGAGCGGACCCACAGAGCGGCTCCAGGTCGGACCCGGGAAGCTGTCATAGGTTGTCACTGTCCCGATCGAGAACTCGACGACCTCTCACGAGTCGCCAAGGAGCACCCCATGAGAACGACCACCCGCCGCAACCTCGCCACCGGTCTCGGTGCCATCGCCCTCGTGGGCTCGCTCGCCGCGTGCGGCAGCGACGACGAGGTGGTCCCGACCTCCTCCGGTACCACCACGTCGTCGTCGGCGTCGAGCTCGGACGGCGCTTCGGGATCAGGCGATGCGAGCGCCGGCGACAGGACCTCGGGCAGCAGCGCCGGCGACGGGACGTCGTCCTCCTCGGACGCCTCGTCGTCGAGCGACGGCTCGTCGACGTCCACCTCGACCGGCGAGCACGCCGACGGGACCTACTCGGCGACAGGCAGCTACCTCAGCCCGGCGGGCGAGGAGACCGTCGCCGTCTCGGTGACGCTCGAGGACGACACCATCACCGCCGTCACCGTCACCCCGCAGGCCGACGACCCGACCGCCTCGCAGTACCAGCAGAAGTTCGCGTCGGGGATCGCTGCCGTCGTGGTCGGCAAGGACATCGACGACGTCAGCGTGTCGACGGTCTCGGGCTCGTCGCTGACAGGTGCCGGCTTCAACACCGCGCTGGCCGACATCTCCAGCCAGTCCGCCGTCTGACCATGCCGGGCGGGACGACGCGCACCGCGCGCGAGACCGTGTCGTTCGAGGCGATCGGCACGCGGTGGACCCTGAGCACGCGCGACCCGCTGGCGGCCGACGCGCTCGCCGAGGTCCACCGGACCATCGACGAGTACGATCGCGCGTTCTCCCGGTTCCGCCCCGACTCGACCCTCGTGGCGGCCTCCCGCGCGGCGGGGACCTTCGCGCTGCCGCCGGTGGCCGACGAGCTCTTCGACACCTATCGGCGGCTCGACCTCCTCACCGAGGGCGCCGTCAGCCCGCTGGTGGGAGCCTCGCTCGTCCACCTGGGCTACGACGCGGGCTACGGGCTGCGCCCGCTGCCCGGCTACCTTCCCGCACCGCGCTGGCAGGACCTCTGCGACTGGGACGGCGAGCGCCTCACCACGAGCGCACCGGTCCTGATCGACGTGGGGGCGGTCGGCAAGGGGCAGCTCGTCGACCTGGTCGCGGACGTGCTGCGCGAGGCGGGGGCGCACGAGGCCACGGTGGACGCCGGCGGGGACGTGCGGCACCTGGCCGGAACGCGCGGCAGCACCGGGTCGCACGGCGGGGCCGAGGTGCACGGCGGGGCCGAGGTGCCCGAGGCGACCGGCCTGCGGGTCGGTCTCGAGCACCCCGGTCACGCGGACGGGCGCACGGTGCTCGGCGTCGTCGAGATCGGCGACGGCGCGGTGTGCGGCTCCGCCCCGAACCGGCGCAGCTGGGGCACCGGCCTGCACCACGTGCTCGATGCCCGCACCGGTGTGCCGACCTCGGGCGTCGCGGCGACGTGGGGCGTGGCGCCGACGGCCATGCTCGCGGACGCCGCCGCCACCGCGCTGTTCTTCGTCGGCCCGCGCGACCTCGGAGCGCTGGCTCCGGGGCAGGAGATCACGGGCGTCGTCGTGCTCGACGACGGCCGCGCGGTCTGGTCCGAGCAGCTCCCGGGCGAGATCTTCACGGAGGGATCATGATCGACCTGCTGCTCGTGCGCCCGTGGGCGTGGTTCACCGCGCGCCTCGACGCCGTGCTCGGCCGGATGACGATGTACCGCCTCGTCGTCGTCGTCCTGGGGGTCGTCGCGGCGTGGTCCGTGGTCCTCGGAGCCACCGGGACCCTGTTCTTCGCACCGCGCGATCTTCTCGTGAGCCTCGCCGTGGCCGTCACGGCGGCGTACGTCTCGAACCGGCTGTGGTCGGTGCTGTGGCGCACCCCCGCTCGCGGGGAGTCCGCACTGATCACCGGGCTGCTGCTGTTCTTCCTGATGTGGCCCGCGAGCGACGCGAAGAGCCTCGGGCTGCTCGCCATGGCCGCCGCCGTCGCGACGCTGTCCAAGTTCGTCCTGCGCTGGCGCGGCCGTCATGTCTTCAACCCCGCCGCGCTCGGGGCGGTCGTCATGATGCTGACCGGGCTCACCGGTGCGGTCTGGTGGGTAGCCACCCCGTCGCTCCTGGTGCCCGTGCTCCTCGGCGGGCTCCTCGTGCTGCGGCGCACGGGTCGCACCGTCATGGCCCTCGTCTACGTCGTCGTGGCGCTCGCTCTCACGCTGTGGCGGCTCGTCGACGCGGGCTACGGGGCAGGGACCGCCTTCTCGACGGCCATGGGCTCCTACCCGCTCGTCTTCTTCGCGGTGTTCATGCTCACCGAGCCCCTCACGCTGCCGGGACGGCGCTGGCAGCGGCTCGTCGAGGCGGTGGTCGTGGCCGTCGTCGCGAGCGTCCCGTTCACCTGGCACCTGGGTGCGGTGGACATCCGTACCAGCCCCGAGCTGGCGCTGGTCGTGGGCAACCTGCTCGTGCTCGCCACGGGTGCGCGCGGGCTGGGGCGGCTCGAGATCGTCGCGCAGCGCGACCTCGCCCCGGGAGTCCGCGAGGTGACGCTGCGCCCCGGGACGCCCCGCACCTTCCTGCCGGGCCAGTTCGTCGACGTCGACGTCCCCCACCACGGGGCGGACTCACGAGGGACGCGCCGGACGTTCTCGCTGACCAGCGCGCCGGGCGAAGACCTAACGATCGCCTTCCGCGTGCCCGAGCGCGCCAGCTCGTACAAGCGTGCGCTCGTGACGCTCGAGCCGGGGAGCGCGGTGCGCGGTACGACGGTCGCCGGGGACTTCGTGCTGCCGCACGACCCGGACGTTCCGCTGCTGCTCGTCGCCGGCGGGCTGGGCCTCACGCCCTTCGTCTCGCAGCTGCGCTCGATCGCGGCGAGCGGGCGGCCACGCGACGTCGTGCTGGTGTGCAGCGTCTCCTCGCCCGCGGAGGTGCTCTACGCCGACGTGCTCGTCGCCTCGGGGGCGCGCGTGGTCGTGGTCAGCCCGGGTGCCCGAGACGAGCTCCCCGTCGAGGCACCGGTGAGCTGGTCCTTCCACCCGGGGCGCCAGATCCCGCCCGAGCTGATCGGCCGCGTCGTCCACGACGCGCCGCAGCGAGCCGTGTACCTGTCGGGACCACCTGCGATGGTCGACGCGGTGCGCGGCTCGCTGCGGGCTGCGGGCGTCCGGCGGATCCGCACGGACGTGTTCTTCGGCTACTGACGGTCAGTTCGCCTGGGAGCGCAGGAACCAGGCGTGCATGTCGAGCCCCTTGGCGATCGCGATCAGGTCGTCCTGGGTGACCAGGTCCTCCTCGAGGTCGTCGAGCACGTCCTTGATCCGCTGGGAGACGGCGTTGATCCGCTCGGCGAACAGCGCGACGACCTTGTCCGCGCCGATCTGGCCCGGGCCAATGTCCTCAACCTTGCTGGACTCGGCGACCGTCTTCGCACGGCCGTCGGGCGAGACGGACAGCTGAGCGAGGCGCTCGGCGACCGTGTCCGACCAGAGGCGTACGTCGTCGATGATCTCGTCAAGCTCGAGGTGCACCGAGCGGAAGTGCGGGCCGTGCACGTTCCAGTGCGCCTGCTTTCCCGCCAGAGACAGGTCGATCAGGTCCACGAGCGTCGCCTGCAGCGTCGTCGCGACCACCTCGGACGCCTTGGGTCCGTTGACAACAGCCATCGTTACCTCCTAGGTGAAGTTACCTCTACCGTAGTCCCGCCGCGTCGGGCGTGCGCAGGGGCGGCAGGCATGACGGTGCGCACGCCGCGGGAGCGCGGGTCAGGCGTTCGACCAGCGACGACGGCCGCTACAGTGACTGCCATGACCTCGACCGACGCGACCTCCGTGGACATCTGGACGGACGGGGCCTGCAAGGGAAACCCCGGTCCGGGCGGCTGGGGGGCCTATCTGGTGTGGGGGACCCACGAGCGGGAGATCTTCGGCGGTCTCGCGCTGACGACGAACAACCAGATGGAGCTCACCGCCGTCATCGAGGGCCTGCGCGCGCTCACCCGACCGTGCGCCGTCACGCTCCATGTCGACTCCACCTACGTGATGAACGGGATGAAGTCCTGGATCCACGGCTGGAAGAAGAACGGCTGGCGCACCAAGGACAAGAAGCCCGTGAAGAACGCCGAGCTGTGGCAGGCGCTCGACGCGGAGGTGGAGCGCCACACCGTCACCTGGGTGTGGGTCAAGGGACATGCGGGCGACCCCGGCAACGAGAAGGCGGACGAGCTGGCCAACCGCGGGGTGGACGAGGTCCTGGGGCGCTGACCGCCGGGTCACGCCGGGCGAGAGCCGACCGCGCGTGCCCTCGCCAGCCCGCGTCAGGCTGCCGCGAGCTCCGCGGTCGACGGCATGAGCCGCTCGAGCTCGGGACGCCAGCCGCCCATCCGCTCGGGGAAGCACCGACCCAGCAGCCGGACCATCGCGGAGACGGCTGTGGAGGCACCGGGGGAGGCGCCCAGCAGGCCGGCGATCGTCCCGTCGGCGCTCGTGATGAGCTCGGTGCCGAACTCGAGGCGGCCGCCGTCCTTCTTGTCCCGCTTGATGACCTGGACCCGCTGGCCGGCCGTGATGGGCGTCCAGTCCGCCGGCCGGGCCGTCGGCATGAAGGCCTGCAGCGCCTGGAACTTCGTCTCGGGCCGCGCGACGAGCTGGCCGCCCAGGTACGCGGTGAGGTCGAGGTTGTGCGCCCCGGCGCCGAGCATCGACACGATGTTCCCGAACCGTAGCGAGCGGAACAGGTCGAGCAGGGAGCCCTGCTTGAGGAAGCGGGGAGAGAAGCCCGCGTAGGGCCCGAACAGCAACGAGGTCTCGCCGTCGACCACGCGGGTGTCCAGGTGCGGCACCGACATGGGCGGGGCGCCGACGTCGGCCTTCCCGTAGACCTTCGCGTCGTGGGCGGCGACCAGCTCCGGGTTCGTCGTGCGCAGGAACTCCCCGCTGATGGGGAAGCCGCCGTAGCCGCGGATCTCCGGGATGCCGGCCTTCTGCAGCAGCGGCAGCGCGTAGCCGCCGGCACCCACGAAGACGAAGCGCGCGCGTACCTGACGGCGCGGGTTCTTGGCGTTCCAGCGGCGGTCCTTGACGGTGAGCCGCCAGGTGCCGTCGGAGCGCTGGGAGAGGTTCTTCACCTCGTGCTGGGTGAACAGCTCGCCGCCGTTAGCGGTGACGAACCGGGTGAGCTCGCCGGTCAGCGCGCCGAAGTTCACGTCGGTGCCCTCGGCCACACGGGTCGCGGCGATCGGCTCGTCATCCTCGCGCCCCTCGACGAGCAGGGGGGCCCACCCGGCGATGACCGCGGGGTCCTGCGTGAACTCCATCGAGGAGAACAAGGGGTGCTCGCTGAGCAGCGCGTGCCGTTTGCGCAGGTACTCCACGTTCTTGGCGCCGCGCACGAAAGTCATGTGCGGGGTCACGGACAGGAACGTCGAGGGGTCGGGCACGTGGCCCTCGCGCACCAGGCTCGCCCACAGCTGGCGGGAGAGCTGGAACTGCTCGTTGATGGCGACGGCCTTCGAGATGTCGATCGTGCCGTCGGGGCGCTCGGGGGTGTAGTTGAGCTCGCACAGCGCGGCGTGCCCGGTGCCCGCGTTGTTCCAGGGGTTCGAGCTCTCCTGGGCGACCTCGTCGAGCCGTTCGAAGATGCCGATGCGCCACGTGGGCTCGAGCAGCGTGAGCAGGGTGCCGAGCGTCGCGCTCATGATCCCGCCACCCACGAGAGCGACGTCGTAGTCGATCCCCTCGGCGGGTGCGGAGCCGGGTACGGAGCCGCGTGCGGAGCGGTGGGCGACGGCGCGCTGAGCACCGTGGGAAGCATCGGGCATGAGCCACATCCTAGTCCGCCTGGCGGGTGCGACGATCGGTGTCGGCACACCTCGGCACGCGCCCCGACCGCATGCCGACGACATGACGCGCGAGTGCCCGCGACCTCGCCCTGGGCGACAATGGACGCATGACGCCCGGCACTCCCGCACCTCCGAGCCTCTCGGTGGGTCGTCGGCCCCGCCGGGCGCTGCACCTTGCTCTCGTGATCCTCGCCGTCCTGGTCGGCAGCGGCATCTTCGCGGTGTCGACCGCGACCGCGGAGGCGGGCTTCGGGCCGCACGAGGCGAGGTACCAGGTCACGCTCGACCAGCGCGTCGTCGTCGACCTGGGCCCGCTCGGCACGATCCAGATCCCCTCGCCCGCGCCCCGGCCGCTCGGCGTACGGGTGGTGGTGGAGGAGATCCCCGTCGACCTGCAGTCGGTCCAGGACCCGACGGCGGTGTCCTCGGTGTCCTCGCTCTCGTCCTTGGCCGCGGACGCCGACGAGTACCTGCAGTTCTTCTCCGACCCCGACGCCGTCGTCTCGCAGGTCCTCACGAGCCTCGCCCAGGACGCCGCCCGCCGGTTCGCGCTGTGTCTGCTCCTGGCCGGGCTCGTCGGCGGTGCGGGGGCGCTGCTGGTGGGGCGCGACCGGGGCCGGGCGGTCGTGACCGCCACGACGGCCTGGGCCGGTCCGGTGTCGGCGGTGGCGCTGGTGGCGATGGTCGCGACGATGACGGTCGTCGTCGCGCGCCCGATGCCCGTGGAGGGGCAGGTCGCGAGCTCGCTCGCCGGGACGTCGTTCTCGGGCACGCGGATCACCGGGCGGCTCGCGGGTGCCATCGACTCCTTCGGGACCACGCTGATCGCGGCGTACCGGAGCAACGAGGAGTTCTACGCGGAGGCGGACGAGAACCTCGTCGCGGCGTGGGACGCCCGGGACGCGGCCGAGCACCTCGCCGCGCTCACGGTGCCCGGCATGAACCCGCAGGCACCGGGCGCCGCGTCCCCGACCGTGCCCGACGACGCCCGGACGAGCCCCGGCGCCACGGCGGACGGTGAGGCGGGCACGACCGCCGGGCCGGACGCCGAGCCCGAGGTGGTCACGATGCTCGTGGTCTCCGACGTGCACTGCAACACCGGCATGTCGCCGCTGGTGCGCACGGCGGTCGAGCGGTCCGGCGCGACGGTCGTCGTGAACGCCGGAGACGCCACGATCGACGGCACGAGCATCGAGAAGATCTGCGTCACCTCGATCAGCAAGGCCACCCACGGCGCGACCACGGTGTTCGTCGGGGGCAACCACGACAGCGCCGAGACGTCCGCGCAGTTCGCGGCGGCTGGCGCGGTGGTGCTGCGCGGCGAGCCCGAGACGGTGCAGGGGATCACCTTCCTCGGTGACCTCGACCCTTACGTGAGCCGATCCGGGCAGCCGACCCGGCTGATCGGTGACGTCACCGAGGCCTCCGAGGGCGAGGCGCTGTCCGCCACGGCGTGCGAGACGCACCCGGACGTGCTGCTCATCCACAACCCGAGGGTCGGGGCGCCCGCGCTCGCCAGCGGGTGCGTGCCCTACCAGGTCTCGGGGCACCTGCACACGCGGGTCGGCCCCGAGACGGTCGGGCCCGGCGTGCTCTACGTCAACAGCTCGACGGCCGGCGCGGTCGAGAACCAGCTCACGGTAGGCCCGCTGCACGGCACGGCCGAGATGACCGAGATGCGCTTCGACCTGACGACGCGGCGCATGGTCGACTACCGGGTGATCCAGGTGATGACCGACCGCAGCGCCACCGTGGGGGCCTGGACGCCGTACCCGGAGCCGACGGGTGCCGTCGTCCCCGGTGGGACCACGGACGGCACCACAGGTGGGACCACGGACGGCGGCGGGGCGGACGACGGGACGGGGACGTCCGCGCCGTCGACCGGCTCCTGACCCCGGGTAGGCTTGACCGGTGACGTCGACCCCGCCCTCCTCGACCGCGGACCGGTCGGTCACGCCGGTCGCCGAGGACTATCTCAAGGTCGTCTGGTCCGCCCACGAGTGGTCGGACGAGCCCGTCACCACCTCGTGGCTCGCCGACCGGCTCGGGGTCGGGGCCTCCACCGTCTCGGAGACGGTCAAGCGGCTGACCGACCAGGGCCTGCTCGACCACCAGCGCTACGGCGACATCACCCTGACTCCCGCGGGACGGACCCACGCGCTGCGCATGGTGCGTCGTCACCGCGTCCTGGAGACCTTCCTGGTCGCCGAGCTCGGCTATACCTGGGACGAGGTGCACGCCGAGGCGGAGATCCTCGAGCACGCCGTCTCGGACGAGCTCGTCGACCGCATGGACGAGCGGCTGGGCCGACCGGGCCGGGACCCGCACGGCGACCCGATCCCCACCGCTGACGGCACCGTGCACGCGCCGGCCGCCGTCGTGCTCGCCGACCTCGATGCCGGGCGTCGCGCCCGTGTCGCGCGGATCTCGGACGCCGACCCCCACCTGCTGCGCTACCTCGCGGAGGTCGGGCTGGGGCTCGACGCCGTCGTCGAGGTGACGGCGGTGCGCAGCTTTGCCGGCACGCTCACGCTGGCCTGGTGGCCACCGGACGCCCCGCCGCCGTCCGGGTCCGTCGCTCTCGAGCTGGGTCTCGTGGCCGCCGGGATGGTCTGGGTGGTCCCGCAGTGAGCGCGGCGGCCGCGGAGCAGCCCGGTCTGACGCGCCGTCCCGGCCTGGCGCTGCTCGCGCTCGCCGTGGGTGGTTTCACGATCGGCACCACCGAGTTCGCCTCGATGGGCCTGCTGACGAACATCGCCAGCGCGCTGGACGTGAGCATCCCCTCGGCGGGCAACGTCATCACCTTCTACGCGCTCGGCGTCGTCGTGGGAGCGCCCGTCATCACGGTGCTGGCGGCACGCATGCCCCGCAAGGCGCTGCTGATCCTCCTGATGAGCGTCTACACCCTCGGCAACGTCGCCTCCTCCTTCGCGCCGTCGCTCGGCCTCCTCGTCGCGGGGCGGTTCGTGACCGGGCTGTCCCACGGCGCCTTCTTCGGTGTGGGCGCGGTCGTGGGGACCGCCGTCGTGGGACAGGCCCGTCGCGGCCACGCCGTCGCCATGATGATGACCGGGCTCACCGTGGCCAACGTGCTGGGCGTGCCGATGTCCTCCTGGGTGGGAGACCACCTGGGGTGGCGCCCGGCGTTCTGGCTCATCGCTGGGCTGGGACTGGTCACGCTCCTGGGCGTCCTCTTCTTCGTGCCTCGGGTTCCGGCGGGTGCGGGGGCGTCCGTGCGCAGGGAGCTGGGCGCGGTGCGCAACGGGCTGCTGTGGGGCGGTGTGGTCGCCGGTGCGGTCGGCTTCGGCGGCATGTTCGCGATCTACAGCTACGTCAAGCCCCTGCTGCTCGAGGAGACCGGGGTGGGTCTCGGCGTCGTGCCGGTGGCGCTCGCGGTGTTCGGGCTCGGCATGACGGCCGGCACCCTGCTGGGCGGGCGGCTCGCGGACCGTGACGTCCGGACGGCGACCTGGGTGGGCTTCGTCGCCTCCGTGGTGACCGTCGCCTTCACCGGTCTCGTGATGTCGAACCCGGTCGGGGTGCTCGTGGGGCTCTTCGCGGTCGGGGCGTCCTCCCAGACGCTCGGCATCGGCCTGCAGACCACCCTCATGGACCTGAGCCCCAAGGCCCCCTCGCTGGGCGCCGCGCTGTGCCAGTCCTCGCTCAACATCGCCAACGCCACCGGTGCCTTCCTGGGCGGTCAGGTGATCGCCCTGAACCTCGGCTATCCTGCCCTTGCCTGGACCGGGGTGGTGCTGACCTTGCTGGGCTTCGCAGTGATGCTGATGGTCGAGCGCAGGATGCCCGGCCCACGCATCCCCGAGGAGTTCCGCCGCCCCGCACGAGGGTGACGGTGCGTCGGGCGGCCGGACGCTGCTCGACTGACGTTGCTCGAGAAGAGCACGACGAGAGGTGGAGACGGTGCGTGCTGACGACGAGGACACCACGGTGGACGACACTGCGGTGGACGAGGTCTCGAACCCGCTGACCGGGCTCCGCCTGGGCGTCTGGCTCGTCGTCCTCGGCACCGTCGGCCTGGCCGCGGCCGCCGCGCTGTCGATCGAGGACTTCAAGCTCGCGCTCGACCCGAGCTACTCGCCGAGCTGCTCGATCAGCCTCTTCATCACCTGCTCGAACGCCATGCAGTCGTGGCAGGGCAAGCTTCTCGGTTTCCCCAACCCGTTCCTGGGGGTCGGGGCGTTCCCGGTCGTGATGACCACGGGTGTCGTCCTGATCACGGGCTGGCGCCCTCCGCGCTGGTACTGGCGGGCGTTCACGGCGTTCACGACGGCGGCTGCCGCACTCATCGTGTTCCTGGTGTTCAGCACGATCGACTCGATCGGCAAGCTGTGCCCCTACTGCATGGTCGTCTGGACGATCATGGTCGTCCTGGTGGTGCAGACCTATGCCTACGCCTTCGCCGAGGGGCACCTGCCGGCCGGCGCCGGGTTCCGGCGCTGGATCGTGACGAACCGCTCGTTCGTCGTCGTGGGCCTCTACGTGGTCCTCGTCGGTTCGATCGTGATCGGCCTGTGGGACGCGGTCGTCCAGCAGATCCGCCTGCTGTGACCCGGGGTGCGCCCGGCGGCCCGGCCCGGAGCGCCTAGAATCGACGAGTGACCACGCAGGACGCCACTCCCCAGAACTCTGTCCATCCCGGTACCGAGGCCGACGCCACGGCGAGGGGTGGCTCGGCCGCTCCCGGCGAGCCGCTCTTCCGGTACACCCCGCAGCTGGCCCAGGAGATCGAGCTGCGCTGGCAGGACCGCTGGGAGGAGCGCGGCACGTTCTTCGCCGCGGACCCCGCGAGCGACGGTTCGCAGGGCGGCGGCCTGCTGGACGGCGACGGCCAGGCGGCGGGGGACCGCACGCCGTTCTTCGTCATGGACATGTTCCCGTACCCCTCGGGCGCGGGCCTGCACGTGGGGCACCCCCTCGGCTACATCGCGACCGACGTCGTCGGCCGGTTCCGCCGCATGCAGGGCGACAACGTGCTGCACGCGCTCGGCTACGACGCCTTCGGCCTTCCCGCAGAGCAGTACGCGGTGCAGACGGGCCAGCACCCGCGCACCACGACCGAGGCGAACATCGCCAACATGCGTCGCCAGCTGCGCCGACTGGGCCTGGGTCACGACTCGCGCCGGTCCTTCGCCACCACGGACTCCGAGTACGTGCGCTGGACGCAGTGGATCTTCCTGCAGATCTTCAACTCCTGGTACGACGCCGAGGCCGTGCGTCCCGACGGCGGCACCGGCCGTGCACGCCCGATCGCCGAGCTCGAGGCCGAGCTGGCCTCGGGGACGCGCGCCGTCCCCGAGCTCGAGGGCATCGCGGCGGGGACGGCCTGGTCCGCGCTCGACGACGTCGCCCGACGCACGGTCGTGAACTCGTTCCGTCTGGCCTACACCTCCGAGGCGCCCGTGAACTGGTGCCCTGGCCTGGGCACCGTGCTCGCCAACGAGGAGGTCACCGCGGACGGGCGTTCCGAACGAGGCGGCTTCCCGGTGTTCACGCGCTCGCTGCGCCAGTGGAACATGCGCATCACCGCGTACGCGGACCGTCTGGCCGACGACCTCGACCTCATCGACTGGCCCGAGAAGGTGCGCTCGATGCAGCGCAACTGGATCGGTCGATCCGAGGGCGCGCATGTCACCTTCGACGTCGTCGGAGCCGGCGGCGAGGGCCCGGGCAGCGACGTCGAGGTCTTCACGACCCGTCCCGACACCCTGTTCGGTGCCACCTTCATGGTCGTCGCCCCCGAGCACCCGCTGCTCGACGAGGTGCCCGCCGCGTGGCCCGACGGCACGCTCGCGCCCTGGACGGGTGGTCACGCCACCCCCGTCGAGGCGGTCGCGGCGTACCGTGCGCAGGCCGCGGCCAAGACCGCCGTCGAGCGTCAGGCCGACGCCGGCAAGAAGACCGGCGTGTTCAGCGGTCACCTCGCGAAGAACCCCGTCAACGGTGACCTGATCCCCGTGTTCACGGCCGACTACGTGCTCATGGGCTACGGCACCGGCGCGATCATGGCCGTGCCGGGCGGCGACCAGCGGGACTACGAGTTCGCGCACGCCTTCACCCTCCCCGTGGTCTACACGACCGAGACGCCCGAGGGCTTCGAGGGCGCCGCGTGGACCGGTGACGGCGTCGTCGTCGGTTCGTCGAACGACACGCTCGACCTGAACGGCCTGAGCGTGGGCGAGGCCAAGTCGCGCATGATCGCCTGGCTCGAGGCGAACGGCGTCGGCAAGGGGACCGTCAACTACCGGCTGCGCGACTGGCTGTTCAGCCGCCAGCGGTACTGGGGCGAGCCGTTCCCCATCGTCTACGACGAGTCCGACCAGCCGATCGCGCTGCCCGACTCCGCGCTGCCCGTCGACCTGCCCGACGTGCCGGACTACTCGCCGCGCACTTTCGCGCCGGACGACGCGCAGTCGTCGCCCGAGCCGCCGCTGGGCCGCAACGAGGACTGGGTCAACGTCACGCTCGACCTGGGTGACGGGCCCCGGCAGTACCGTCGCGACACGAACACCATGCCCAACTGGGCCGGCTCCTGCTGGTACTACCTGCGCTACCTCGACCCGCACGACTCCCAGGCGCTCGTCGCCTCCGAGCTCGAGCGGTACTGGCTCGGCCCGGAGCACAACGCGAGCGCGGGCAAGGCCGGCGGCGTCGACCTGTACGTGGGGGGCGTGGAGCACGCGGTGCTGCACCTGCTCTACGCGCGGTTCTGGCACAAGGTGCTCTACGACCTGGGCTTCGTCACCAGCGTCGAGCCGTTCCACGAGCTGTTCAACCAGGGCTACGTGCAGGCCTACGCCTACACCGACGCGCGCGGCGCCTACGTGGAGGCCTCCCAGGTCGAGGAGCACACCGACGACTCCGGGGTCACCACGTACACCTTCCAGGGCGAGCCCGTGGAGCGCGAGTACGGGAAGATGGGCAAGTCCCTGAAGAACGTCGTCACGCCCGACGAGATGTACGAGGCCTACGGCGCCGACACCTTCCGCGTGTACGAGATGTCGATGGGCCCGCTCGACGTGTCCCGCCCCTGGGAGACGCGCGCCGTCGTCGGTTCGCAGCGGTTCCTGCAGCGGTTGTGGCGCAACGTCGTGGACGAGACGACCGGTGAGGTCACCGTCGTCGACGACGAGGCCGACCTCGCCACCAAGCGTGCGCTGCACCGGGCGATCGCGGACGCGCGCGAGGAGATGACGGGGATGCGACCCAACACCGCCATCGCCAAGCTCATCACCCTCAACAACCACCTCACCTCGCTCGACCGCGTGCCGCGCGAGGCCGCCGAGGCGCTCGTGCTGATGACCGCGCCGGTCGCCCCGCACATCGCCGAGGAGCTGTGGGAGCGCCTCGGTCACGAGCGCTCGCTCGCCCACGAGCCGTTCCCGGTGGCCGACCCCGCCTACCTCGTCGAGGACACGGTCACCGCGGTCTTCCAGGTGCAGGGCAAGGTGCGGGGGCGCGGCGAGGTGCCGCCGTCCATCAGCGAGGACGACCTGCGCGAGCTGGCGCTGGCCGACGCGGGGGTCCAGCGGGCCCTGGACGGTCGCGAGGTGCGCACCGTCATCGTGCGTGCGCCCAAGCTCGTCAACGTGGTACCCCGCTGAGCAGGTCGGTGCCGGTGAGCGCGTCCGTCGCGGTCGTCACCGACTCCACGGCGTCCTTCGGGGACGACGGCGGGGCCGGTGGCGGAGCGGCTGGCGGGCGGCGGGACGCGGCCTCGTCGCACGGGGTGCCGCTGCACGTGGTGCCGCTGCACGTGGTGCTCGGCGACGACACCTATCGTGAGGGTGTCGACCTGACGACGAACGAGCTCGTCGCCCGGATCGTGGCGGGGGACCGGGCGGGCACCACGCAGCCGTCACCGCAGGCCTTCGCCGACGCCTACCAGGCCGCCGCGGAGGCCGGCGCGAGCGAGATCGTCTCCGTCCACCTGTCCGGAGAGCTGTCCGGGACCGTCCACGCCGCCGCGCTCGCCGCACGCTCGGCACCGGTGCCCGTGCACGTGGTCGACTCGGGCACCGCTGGAGCCGCGCTCGGCCTGGGCGTGGGTGCGGCGCGACGGGTGCTCGCGGAAGGCGGTGGGGCGCTCGCCGCGACCGGTGCCGCGATCGCGGTGTGCCGGTCGTCGTCGACGGCGTTCCTCGTGGAGTCGCTCGAGCACCTGCGGCGGGGCGGGCGGCTCGGCCGTGCCGCCTCGACGGTGGGGACGCTGCTGGGCGTGCGTCCCGTCCTCGAGCTGCGCGAGGGCAAGATCGAGGTGGCGCACATGGCTCGCGGCCGCCGCAGCGCCGAGGCCCGGCTGGAGGCGCTGGTGCTGGACCGGGTGGGCGCCTTCACAGACCCCAGGGTCGCGGTGCACTTCTTCGACGAGCGTGACGCCGCCGACGTGATGGCGGCCAGGCTGACGGAACGCAGCGGGCTCCCGGTCGACGTGCTCGAGGTGTCTGCGGTGCTGGGCGCCCACGTCGGCCCCGGCCTGCTCGGCGTCGCGGTGGCCGACGCCGCGGCGCTCCCGCTCGAATAGCCCCGAGCGCGTCGAGCCCCGACCCCTGGTCTCGTGGCCCGCCGTCTCGTGGCCCGCCCTCTCCTGGCCGGTCGTGCGCTCCATGGGCAGGACCGGGGCCAGACCGTTCCGCTCCGCCGCTCGTCCACAACCCCCGCCGGCACCTGAGCCGTCCACAGATCGCCGCCCGATCCCGGCCACGCGCCTCCGGCTTCCTAGCCTCGAGAGGTGACCACAGCAGACATCCCACCCGTACCCGTGCCCGAGCGCCCGCGCGCCGAGGTGCCCGATCCGGTGCCGCCCGGACGGGCGTGGCTCGATCCTCAGGGGTCGAGCCTGACGAGGCTCGGCACGGGCGAGCGCGGCACCGAGGATCCGGACGTCGACGATCTCGACACCGACGATCCCGAACCTGACGATCCCGACACCGACCGGCTCGATGCGGAGGCGGTGCTACGCCGGCTCGCCGTCGCGCAGGCGCTGGCGCGGGGGACCGCGGCGGCCCGAGCCGACGCCGACCACCGGGCGCAGCTCTCTGCTGCCCGCGCACCGGCGGGCCCACGCTGGCACCTGAGGCCGGCGTCGCTGGTCGCGGTCGTGGTGCTCGTGATCCTCGTGGCGGGTGCGGGATGGTGGCTCTCGCGACCGGAGGACGTCGCGGTGCCCTACTCCGGGGCCGCCGCGACGTCGGGCGGTCTCGCCCCGCCGGGCGCAGAGGGCGCGGCCGGCGGCACGGACGGTGCGCAGCGGGCATCGTCCGAGGACGGGCTGGGCACGGGGGCCGGTGCGGGGAGCGACAACCCGGCGACCGGCGCGGCCGGCCTCCCGGGGACGGAGGCCGGGGCAGGCGACGGCATGGCCTCGTCGACCATCGAGGTCCACGTCGTCGGCGCTGTGCGCGAGCCCGGGCTCGTCACGGTGAGCGCTGGCGCGCGCGTCGGCGACGCGGTGCTCGCGGCAGGCGGGCTGACCGGGAAGGCGGACCAGGCGGCGGTGAACCTCGCGCGCGTCGTGCGGGACGGCGAGCAGATCGTCGTCCCGCGTCGCGGGGAGCACGTCGAGCCGTCCGCGGTGCCTGGCGGGACGGTCGCCGACGGCGGTTCGGCGGGCGACGACGGCTCTCGCACGACCGGTCTCGGATCGAGCGGCGGGGCACCCTCGGTCGTGAACCTCAACACCGCCGACGCTGCCGGGCTCGACGCGCTGCCCGGGATCGGACCGGCGCTGGCCCAGCGGATCATCGACTGGCGCACCCAGAACGGTGGCTTCTCGAGCGTGGAAGAGCTCATGGAGGTCTCCGGCATCGGTGACGCGACGTTCGCACGGCTCCGCGACCTGGTGACGGTCTGAGGCTCCTGGAGGTGGGTCGTGCGACGACACGTGGACCTCCGGCTCGTGCCGGCAGGTCTCGCTGCGTGGCTGGCCGCCGCGGTGACCGGTGGATGGACCACCGGTGGACTGCGTCGGCTCGTCCTCGCCACGGCGCTCCTCGCCGCGCTCGCGGGAGCCTCGCTGCTGTGCGGCGGGGGCCCGCGTACCTCGTGGCGGGCGGTGACCGCTCAGCTTCTCGTGGTGCTGCTGGTCACGTGCGCCGTGGGCGGCAGCGTGCTGGACCGAGCGGGCCGGGACGTGCTCACGGTGCTCGCCCGGTACGGCTCGACGTCCACGCTCGACGGCACGCGGGTCGACGCGCTCCTCGTCGTCGCCTCCGATCCCGAGCCGCTCAGGACGCCGTGGCGGCGAGCCGGTCCCTCCGCGGCGCCACGGAGCGTGGCCGAGGGGTGGACGGCGAACGCGTCCCTGACGAGCGTGGTCCTCGGTCGGAGCGCCGCCGAGGACCGCTCGGGTCGGGTCCCGGTGGGCGGCGTCGCTCGGCTCCGGGTGGTGCATCCCGAGAGGACCGTAGACCTCGTCGGTCCGCCGCAGACCGCCGCGTCGCACGAGCACGCCGCTGTCGCGGGGTCGGCGACGGTCGTGCCACGTTGGCGGTCGACCGTCCACGTCGTGGGGACGATGCGGCTGCAGGGAAGCCCGACCTCCGGCCAGGGGTCGGAGGTGGTGGTGGCGTCGACAGGTCAGGTCGTGACGATCGCGGTCGAGCGGCTCGAGATCGTGGCACCGCCGCCCTGGTGGTCGGGATGGAGCGACACGGTCCGTCGTGCGGCGCGCTCTGCCTCCGAGGGGCTCAGCCCGCAGGGGCGCGGCCTGGTCCCGGGGATCGCCATCGGAGACACCACGGAGCTGCCGGAGGACGTGAGCGCGGACATGAAGACCTCGGCCATGACCCACATGACCGCGGTGTCCGGATCCCACTTCGCGATCCTCGGGGCGCTCGCCTGGTCGCTGCTCGGCTGGCTGCGCTTGCCGCTGCGCGCCCGTGCGGCGGGGCTCGTCGTGGTGATCGCCGCGCTCGTCGTCCTCGTGCGCCCCGAGCCGAGCGTCGTGCGCGCGGCGGTGATGGCGTCGGTCGGGGTCCTCGCGGTGCTGCTGCGCAGGTCGGCCAGCGCCGTGCCCGCGCTGGCCACGAGCGTCGTCGTCCTCGTGCTCCTGCAGCCGCCGATCGCACGCGAGCCGGGCTTCGTGCTGTCCGTGGCGGCGACCGCGGGGCTCGTCGTGCTCGTGCCCCTCCTCGATGCGCGGACGGCGTGGGCCCCGAGATGGTTGCGGGCCCCGTTCGTCGTGTCGCTGGCCGCGCAGCTGCCGTGCGCCCCGGTGGTCGCCATGCTCACGCCCCAGGTCTCGCTGTGGGCGGTCCCCGCGAACGCCCTCGCAGCCCTCGCCGTCGCCCCGGTGACCCTGCTCGGCCTCGGCGCCACCCTCATGGAGCTGCTGTGGCCCGCTGCCGGCCGGGTGCTCGCATGGTGCGCTGCCACGTGCACCGCGTGGATCGCGGAGGTCGCCCACCTGGCCGCCCGGCTGCCGGGGGCTGCGCTCCCGTGGTGGTCGGGCGCGGTGGGCGTGGCGACGATGGCGGTGCTGTGCGCCTGTCTCGTGATGCTCGTGGTCCACGGTCCCGACCTGCGGTGGTGGCTACGACGGCGGCTGCCGGCGCACCTGAGAGCGGCAGCGACCGCGTCCAGCGCGCGGGTGCGGCGTCGGACCCGCGGGACCGGTGCCCATCGGACCCGTGCTCACCGGACCCGTGCTCACCGGGGCCGTACCTGTGGCACTCGTGCGCACGGAGCCCGGGCCGACAGGTAGGTGCACGCGCTCCAGGTCCCGTCACCGTCGTTGGTGAGCGTCACAGGCGCGTGGGACACTTTCGTGGTGACCCCGCCAGCTGCCCGCCGTGCCCCGGCCATGACGTGGGACACCGCGACGCTCGGTCCGGTGGTCCTCGTCCAGGGTGCTGAGGGCCTGCTCGTCGATCGCGCGGTCCAGGGGCTCACCGCACAGGCGCTGGAGGCCGACGCCTCCCTCGAGCGCACCGTCATCGACGCCTCGACCTACCAGCCCGGCCAGCTCTCGGTCCTCACGAGCCCCTCGTTGTTCGGCGAGGCGCGCCTCGTGGTGATCGACTCGGTCGAGAGCACGACGGACGCGCTGATCGCTGACGCGCTGGCCTACGTCGCGGCGCCCGAGGCAGACGTCTGGCTCGTGCTCGTGCACCACGGGGGAGTACGCGGCAAGAAGCTGCTCGACGGCGTGAAGGCCGCGGGTGCCGTCGTCGTGCAGTGCGACGTCGTCAAGAAGGACTCCGACAAGGTCGCGTTCGCCAGCAACGAGTTCCGCCGCGCCCACCGGCGCGCGACGGCCGACGCCGTCCGGGCCCTCGTCCAGGCGGTGGGCGCCGACCTGCGCGAGCTGGCGTCCGCGTGCGGGCAGCTCGTCCAGGACGTGAGCGGCACGATCGACGAGACGATGGTCACCCGGTACTACGGGGGACGCGTCGAGGTCACCGGCTTCCGCGTGGCCGACGCCGCCGCGGGTGGCCAGCCCGCGGAGGCCGCCGCGCTGCTGCGCCACGCGCTCGCCACGGGTGCCGACCCGGTCCCGCTCGTCGCCGCGCTCGCGATGAAGCTGCGCACGCTGGCCAAGGTCGCGACCCTGCGCGGACGTGGCATGGACGAGGCCAAGGCCCTCGGGCTCGCCCCGTGGCAGATCGACCGGGCACGCAAGGAGCTCGCGCAGTGGACCCCCGAAGCGCTCGCCGAGGCGATCACCGCCACCGCGCGCGCCGACGCCGAGGTCAAGGGTGCGAGCCGCGACCCCGTGTTCGCCGTCGAGCGCGCCGTGCTGACCGTGGCACGGTTGGCCGGCGGGACGCGTCGCTGACCTGCGCTGACGGACGCCTGCGGCGGGGCTGACGGACGTCTGCGGCGAGGCCGACGGACGCCTGCGGCGAGCTTCCCGGTGATCGACGGCGGTGCGGCTCGGACCAGCGACCCACATCGCCGACCCGTCCCGACGTCGCGGTGACCTCCCTCGTCGCTCCCAGCGTCCGCACGGCACGGATTGCGCGCTATCTGCTGCGGGGCCTGTCGTTCGACGACACATCCCGCGCAATCTGTGCCGGACCGAGGCTCACCGACGGCGAGGCGGCGGTCGAGGACACCTGCGGCGGGGAGGTATCTGCTGGCCTGCGGCCACAGCACGAAGGCGGCACCACCCACATGGGGAGGTGCCGCCTTCGTGCAAGACGTCAGACGCGGTGCGTCACAGACCGTTGACGGCCTTCGCCAGCGCAGACTTGCGGTTCGCAGCCTGGTTGGAGTGGATGACACCCTTCGAGACAGCCTTGTCGAGCTTCTTCGAGGCGGTCAGGAGCGCAGCGGTCGCGGCATCCTTGTCGCCGGCCGTGACAGCCTCGCGCACCCGACGCACGTGCGTCTTGAGCTCGGACTTGACGGCCTTGTTGCGCAAGCGGGCCTTCTCGTTCGTCTTGATCCGCTTGATCTGGGACTTGATGTTAGCCACGTGTGGACTTTCTGGTGTGTTCGCCGAAGCGATCTGAACAGGTCGTAGAAGGCGCTTCCAGCTCCGGGACTGGGGTGGGGAACCCGTGGAGAGGAGCTGGGAGGGTGCCCGCCGACCTGGGCGGACACGCAGCGCCCAACATTACCAGGAAGCCGGGCCGGTGTCGACGACCGCCGTCTGCCCGTCTGGACGCGTGGACGGCCGAAAGACGTGACCACCCGAGAACCGCCCGGGCGTGCGGCGGGCCAGGTGCGGTCAGCGGCTGCCAGCCAGGGAGACGACCTCGTCGAACGTCGACCGAGGCATGATCGCACCCTCGCGCCGCACCGCGGCGGGGTCCAGCCGGACGAGGCGGTCGAGCCGCACCTCGGAGTCGCGGCCCTGACGGTCCCAGGGCCCCGACCCGATGTCGAGCCAGCGCCGGCCCCACCGGGCCTCGTCGGCGGCGTCGCGGGAGTGGTCCTTGCTCGTGAGCATGAGCCCGAGCAACCAACCGCCGTCACGCCCCACCACGAGCACGGGGCGGTCCTTGCCCTTCGAGTGGTCCTCCTCGTAGGGGACCCAGGCCCAGACGATCTCGCCCGGGTCCGCGTCACCGTCGAGCACGGGGGAGTACTCGGGCACCAGGACGCCGTCGTAGTCACCGGGATAGGTGCTGCGGCCCTGCGGCGCCGCCGGGCGCTCGGGACCGGTGGAACGTCGAGCGGCTGGCCGCCCCAGGAGCGCGCCGAGCGCTCTGCGCAGCACCCCGCGTCTCGGCACCCCGCGGTCCGGTCCTCGTGTCGACATGCCCTGCACGATATCCCTGTCCGATCCTGCCCAGCGGTGCGGCACGAGCTGCGGCCCGATATCCGTTCTGGGCCTGCGCGTGCCGTTCCGTAGACTGGTCACCGTGACCACCACCCCCGCCGACCGCACCCGGTTGCTGCCGCTGCGGCCCGAGCTGCGTGGCAGCGAGCCCTACGGCGCACCACAGCTCGACGTGCCCGTCCTGCTCAACGTCAACGAGAACCCCTACGCGCCGTCGGACGCCGTCGTGGCGGACATCGCCGCCGACGTCGCCGCTGCCGCCCGGACCCTCAACCGATACCCCGACCGTGAGTTCCTCGATCTGCGGGCCGACCTCGCCCGGTACCTCGGGCAGGAGTCGGGCGTGAGCCTGGCACCCGAGCAGCTCTGGGCTGCGAACGGCTCCAACGAGGTCATGATCCACGTGCTGCAGGCCTTCGGCGGGCCCGGTCGCACGGTGCTCAGCTTCGTGCCGACCTACTCGATGTACTCCGAGTACGCCCGTGACACGCACACCCGCTGGGCCGTCGGCGCGCGCGAGGGCGACTTCACGCTCGACCCGCGGCGTGCCCGCGAGACGATCCTCGCGGAGCGGCCGTCGGTCATCCTGCTCACGAGCCCCAACAACCCCACCGGCACCGCGCTGCCGCACGACACCCTCCGGGCGGTGCTCGAGGCGGCCGGGGAGGTCGACGTCGACGGCGCCCCTGCGGTCGTCGTCGTGGACGAGGCCTACGGAGAGTTCCGTCGCGAGGGCGTGCCCTCCGCGCTCGAGCTGCTCGCCGACCACCCGAACCTGGCCGTGAGCCGCACGATGTCCAAGGCCTTCGCGCTGGCCGGTGCCCGGCTGGGCTACCTCGCCGCGAGCCGCGACTTCGTGGACGCGCTGCGGATCGTGCGGCTGCCGTACCACCTGTCCGCCGTCACGCAGGCGACCGCGCGGGCCGCGCTGCGTCACAGCGACGAGCTGCTCGCCCAGGTCGGCACGCTGCGCGCCGAGCGCGACGCGACGGTGGCCTGGCTGCGCGCGCAGCAGCACCAGGGACGCGCGATCGAGGTGGCCGACTCCGACGCGAACTTCGTGCTCTTCGGCCGGTTCGAGGACCGCCAGGCGATCTGGCAGGGTCTGCTGGACCGCGGGGTGCTGATCCGCGTGGTCGGTCCGGAAGGTTGGTTGCGCGCGTCGATCGGCACGCGTGAGGAGATGGTGGCGTTCAAGGACGCCCTGACGAAGGTGGCAGGCCTGTGAGCACCCAGAACACCCCCCGCACGGCGCGCCTCGAGCGTGCGACGTCGGAGTCGAGCGTCGTCGTCGAGATCAACCTCGACGGCACGGGGCGCACGGACATCTCCACGACCGTGCCCTTCTACGACCACATGCTCACCGCGCTCGGACGTCACTCGCTGATCGACCTCACCGTCCGGGCGACCGGCGACACGGACATCGACGCCCACCACACGGTCGAGGACACCGCGATCGTGCTCGGCGAGGCGCTGCGCGTCGCGCTCGGCGACAAGGCGGGGATCTCCCGCTTCGGCGACGCCACCGTGCCGCTCGACGAGGCGCTCGCGCAGGCCGTCGTCGACGTCTCGGGGCGCCCGTACCTGGTGCACACGGGGGAGCCCGCCGGGCAGGAGTACCACCTGATCGGTGGCCACTTCACCGGTTCGTTGACCCGTCACGTGCTCGAGTCGATCGCCCTGCACGCCGGGATCTGCATCCACATGCGGGTGCTGGCCGGGCGCGACCCGCACCACATCGTGGAGGCGCAGTTCAAGGCGCTCGCGCGCGCGCTGCGCGCCGCCGTGGAGCCCGACGCCCGCGTGGAGGGCATCCCGTCGACGAAGGGTGCGCTGTGACGGCCGACGACACGACGCCGGACGGTCCCGCCCGCGAGCCGCTCGTCCCGGACGACCCGCACGGTTTTGAGGACGTCGTCATCCCGGACGACCTGTCGAGCCTCACCGAGGCGGGCGACACCACACCGAAGATCAGCATCATCCTCACGCAGGTGGCCTCGGCCGAGGCGCTCGCGGCGACGTGCTCGCTGCACAGGCTCGACGTCGTCGCGGTGCCCTCGCCCGTGGGCGCCTACGCGGTCACGCGGCCTGGCGAGGGGGAGCAGGTCGCGGCGCAGGTCTCCGCCACGGTGACGTCCGTCCCGCTGCTGCTGCTGCTCGCCCGCGACGGGCGTGTCGAGGCGACGCGCTGGGAGGGCGGCACCGAGGCGGCGAAGGTTCCGGCGGCCCTCGTGCTGGGCGGTGGCGCGCCCGAGGACCTCGAGGCGCTGCTGTTCGGCACGACGACGGTCGACCAGCTCGCCGGCACGGTGCGCAGCACCGACATCTCCCGCTGGAAGGCGATCCGGCTGCTGTCCTCCGCCGCCAAGCGTGGCGGGCGTGACGGGGCGGCGTCGTGACCGCACCCTCGGTCGTCGTCTTCGACTACGGGTTCGGCAACGTCCGTTCCGCGGTGCGTGCCCTCGAGCGCGTGGGCGCCCAGGTCGAGCTGACCTCCGACCTCGACCGGGCCGTGGCGGCCGACGGTCTCGTCGTGCCGGGCGTCGGTGCGTTCGCCGCCTGCATCGAGGGTCTGCGGGCCTCGCGCGGCGACTGGGCCGTCGAGCGTCGGCTCGCCGGCGGTCGGCCCGTCCTCGGGATCTGCGTGGGCATGCAGATCATGTTCGACCGCGGTCTCGAGCACGACGTCGAGGCCGAGGGCCTCGGCGAGTGGCCGGGCGTCGTGGACCGGCTCGAGGCCGACGTCGTCCCGCACATGGGGTGGGACACCGTCGAGGTGCCCGGCGGCTCCGAGCTGTTCCGCGGCATCGAGGACGAGCGCTTCTACTTCGTGCACTCCTACGCGGCCCGCAGCTTCCCGCTGTTCGCCGACGGGCAGGAGCCGCCGGAGCGTCGCGGCACCTTCGTCCCGCCGCTGGTGACCTGGTCCGAGCACGGCGGCCGGTTCGTCGCCGCGGTCGAGAACGGGCCGCTGCGCGCCACCCAGTTCCACCCCGAGAAGTCCGGCGACGCCGGCGCCCAGCTGCTCGCCAACTGGCTCGGCACGCTGTGAGCCGCTGACGCGGCCGGCCCGCGGCCCGCGCACCACCGACAGCACGACGCACCACCGACAGCACGACGCACCACCTACAGACAGGAAAACGCATGCCCGAGTCCACCGCCCCCCGTCTCGTCCTGCTGCCCGCCGTCGACGTCGCGGACGGTCAGGCCGTCCGCCTCGTCCAGGGCGAGGCCGGGTCGGAGACCTCCTACGGCGACCCGCTCACCGCGGCGCTCGACTGGCAGAGCGGCGGCGCCGAGTGGGTGCACCTCGTGGACCTCGACGCCGCCTTCGGGCGTGGTTCGAACGCCGAGCTGCTCGCCGACGTCGTGGGCCGGCTGGACGTGAAGGTCGAGCTGTCCGGGGGCATCCGCGACGACGAGTCGCTCGCTCGCGCGCTCGCCACCGGCTGCGAGCGGGTGAACCTGGGCACCGCGGCGCTCGAGAACCCCGAGTGGACGGCGAAGGTGATCGCCGAGTTCGGCGACAAGATCGCCGTGGGGCTCGACGTGCGCGGCACGACCCTCGCCGCACGCGGGTGGACCAAGGAGGGCGGCGACCTGTGGGAGGTGCTCGCGCGCCTCGACGCCGCGGGCTGCTCGCGCTACGTCGTCACCGACGTGACCAAGGACGGCACGCTGCGCGGCCCGAACGTCGAGCTGCTCCGGGAGGTCGCCGAGCGCGCCGCCGCCCCCGTCGTCGCCTCGGGCGGCATCTCGAGCCTCGAGGACCTCGTCGCGCTGCGCGCTCTGGTGGGCGAGGGCGTGGACTCGGCGATCGTCGGCAAGGCGCTGTACGCGGGTGCGTTCACGCTGCCCGAGGCGCTGGACGTCGCGGGTCGTCCGTGACCGGGCGCGCACTCCCGCCGTCCTCGGTGTTCCAGGGTGACGACGGCTCGGCCGACCCGCGGCTCGCCGGGCTGCTCGCCGGGCACGCGAGCGGCACGGCCTCGTTGATCGACGTCGTCGCCGCTCTCGCGAGCGCGCGTGTGCTGGTCCCCGTGCTCGCCGAGCTCGAGGCGGCGGACGAGACTCCCGACGGCCACGTCGTCGACAAGGAGGCCTCGGCCGGCGTCGTCGCGCTCGAGGCGCCCGACGGTCGGCGCGCGCTCCCGGTGTTCTCGTCGGTCGACACGATGAAGGCCTGGCGCCCCACGGCGCGGCCGGTGCCCGTGGAGGCGCCGCGCGCCGCGCTGTCCGCCGTCAGCGAGGACTGGTCCTTGCTCGTCGTCGACCCGGCCGGACCGTTCACGGTCCTGGTGCCGCGCCCGGCGGTCTGGGCGCTGGCCAAGGGGCTGTCCTGGTCCCCGGCCGTGGTCGACGGGGTGGTGGCGGACGACGTCGTCGAGGCGATCAGGCTCGCTGCGGCGCCCGTCGCGCATGTGCTCAAGGTCGGTGCGGAGCCGGGCCGGCGCGCCGAGGTGGCGGTCGCGCTCACCCTCGACGCGGGCCTCGACCGGGCGAACCTCGACAAGACGCTGGCGGCCGTCAACGCACGGCTGGCGGCCTCCGACGTCATCGGTGAGCGTGTCGACTCCCTCGAGATGCGGATCTCCGCAGGACGCTGAGGCCTTCCGTGCGCGCGCTGACCTCGAAGGACACGTTTCGGGAACGATCTGCCCAGGTGTTCGACACCGTCGTCCACGACCCCCCAGAATGGTCCTACGAATCGTCGTCACCCCGGTGACCGACCTCCGAGGACCGACCAGCGAGGAGTCGCCCATGGCCGCCGCACCGAACGGGACCGAACGAGTGGTCGGGATCGACGAGCTGTTCTTCTCCACGACCGACCATCGAGGCGTCATCCGCGAGGCGAACGCCGTCTTCGAGCGGATCTCGCGGTACTCGCTCGATGAGCTGGTGGGGTCGCCGCACAACATCGTCCGCCATCCCGCCACACCCGCAGGCCTCTTCTCGTTGGTGTGGGAGCGGCTGCTCGCCGGCATGCCGGTCGCGGCGTACATCGACAACCTAGCGAGCGACGGGAGCCACTACTGGACGTTCGCCACCATCGCGCCCATGGGGGACGGCTTCGTCTCGGTGCGCAGCGCCACGCTGCGCCACGACCTGCGCGAGGACGTGGCGCAGCTCT
>Ga0182744_1000428_pt1 | contig 40749 bp, 36 predicted proteins | sample eDN3rd30CKraftMG_FD_128525 | JGI IMG/M metagenome (GOLD analysis project Ga0182744, IMG submission 128525) | Enriched Miracle-Growth compost microbial communities from Emeryville, California, USA - eDNA 3rd pass 30_C Kraft MG (version 2) (version 2) ... | reverse complement strand
TGGAGCAGCCCGGTAGCTCGTCAGGCTCATAACCTGAAGGTCACAGGTTCAAATCCTGTCCCCGCAACCAAGTTTATGAAGAGCCCGTCGCAGAAATGCGGCGGGCTTTTCGTTTTGGGGGCTACTATCTGGCGATTATCTCTTCGCGCGGTATTCCCAATGGATGGCGATAGCGGGGATCAAAAAGAACACGACGTTTAGAACCTTCCAGAATCCAATGATATTGGCCATGTACATGTGCGTTTGATCGACGCTGAAGCCAAAAAACGCTGACATCAGACTTGTCGTGACGCCGCCAAGCGACACCAGCCAGGCAATAATGATGACCAGCAGATTGATGATGAAGGCCTTGATCAGGACATTTCGTATTCTGAGCGAAGTTTCCATCGAAAGCTTCCTTCCTGGTGGATCGATGTGACTCATCCGGTTCGCGAGAGCATTTTGACTATAACGCCATATTCGTCGGATGGCCCTCTCCATGTCCGTTGGCGTGAAATCGACGTGCGCCAAGTTATGCCGCCACCTTCAATCGGGCGCTAAACGATTCATAAAAAGCCCCAGCGGGTTTCCGTCCAGGAACTTCAGATCGATGCGATCAACGGCGTTCCGAGCGGGTGTTCTGCCTTGGTGTGTGCCAGACCGCATGTTTCGATCGTCCCGTGTCATGCTAGCATTTCCGTTCTAATTGCTCAGCGGGGTAGCAATGGACAATGATATTCCGGATTCGATTTCGCGCAGGACGCTGATTCAAGCCTCAGCCGGTTCGCTGATCGTTGCTCAGGGCGCGGGCGTCGCCGGTGCGCTGGTGAGTGAAGCCGCGGCGCAGCCGGCCATGGTCAGGACCGAGCAGTATATTTTGCAACGCCTGAGCCAGGCGAACGTCAAGAAGCTGTTCGGCGTGCCGGGCGCTACCTGCAGTCCGCTGTTCGAACAGGCGAAGGCGCCGCTCGACATCGTGCCGATCGTCACCAGCAGCGACCTTGCCGCCGGCCACGCGGCGGACGGCTATGCGCGCGTGCGTGGCCTGGCGGCGGTCGCCGTCACCTATGGCGTCGGCACCATGAGCCTGCTGCCGGCGATCGCCGGCGCCTATGTGGAGCGCAGCCCAGTGGTTGTGATCAACGGCGGCCCAAGCGCGCTCGATCTCGACGTGCAGCGGGAATTCGGCAGCCTGTTCTCGCATTCCATCGGCCACACGCAGTCCGACATGGTGATGTTCCGGGAAGTCACCGAATATGCCGTGCGCATCGAGCGCAAGGAGGATGTGCCGGCTGCTGTCGACAGGGCCATTGTCGTCGCGAAGACGAAGCAGCGGCCTGTCTACATCGAGATCGCCAAACATGTCTGGGGCCAATCGTGCCGCGCGCCTGCGGGACAGTTGGATTTCACTATTGCGCCGACCGGTAATGAGACGGCGATTGCGCGCGATATCATCGAGAAGCTGCGTGCTGCATCGAAGCCGGCGCTGCTGCTCGGCATCGAAGTGCAGCGCTACGGCCTTGCCGGCGAGGTCACGGCACTGGCCAATCGCCTGCAGATCCCCTGGTCCTCGACGTTGCTGGGCAAGGCCGTGATCCCTGAACAGACGCCGGGTTTTGTCGGCGTCTACAGCGGCGAGAATGGGCTGCCCTCCGTGACGCAGATCGTCGAAGGCGCCGATGCGCTCTTCGTTGTCGGCTGCGTGATGGGGCGTCAGTACCGCCGCCTGGCGCGCAATTCGAAGACGAAGATCGCACTGGCCTTCAACGGAGAAGTCAGGATCGGCCTTGGCGGCGCGGCACCGCGCGCGGCGAGCCTACGTGCGCTCATCGCCGCCATGCAGGCGCAACCCTGGACGCCAAGGCCCGCGCTTATCGCCAACACAAAGCTGCCCGGCCTTTCGTTCGATCAGCGCCGCGCGGCCATCTCTCCGCGTGCGGCCAGCCCGGAGGCCGGGCTCACCTACGACGAGGTCATCCGCGATACGAGCAATGCGCTCGATGCGACCCTGATTGCCGTGACCGACACCAGCCTCAGCATGTATCCGGCGGCCGACATGGATATCACAGGCGCGAACGGATTCATCTGCAACGCCATCTGGCAGTCGATCGGCTATTCGGTCGGTGCGGCGGTCGGCATCGGCGCGGCGCAGGGACGCCGGCCGATTGCGATCTGCGGCGACGGCGGTTTTCAGATGACGGCGCAGAGCCTCTCGACCATGGTGCGCGAGCGGATGAACGCCATCGTCATCGTGCTCGACAATGGCCTGCATTCCATCGAGCAATGGATCCTCGACAAGCGCTATTACGCCAGTCCACGTCCGGCGCCGGAGCCTTATCTGGCGCTCGATCATTGGAACTATGCGGACCTTGCGAAGGCCATGGGCTTTGCGTTTGCGCGCACGGTTTCAACGCCTATGGAATTCCGGCAGGCTCTGAGCGATGCGAAGGCGAATATGGCCGGGCCATCGTTCATCGCGGCGAAGATCAAGCCGCATGATCTGCCATCGGGACTGGGAAGTTAAATCTCCGCAGCCAATGTCATTCCCGACGCGCCGCAGGCGCGAGCGGGAACCCAGGCGTTGCAGCGCTTTGATGATGGCCTTGTAAATGCGGGCTGTGAAGCGTTGAACCGTTAGGTCTGGATTCCCGCTCGCCCGCTTTGCGGGCGTCGGGAATGACAGTGGGAGTAGTCCTAGTCTCGCAATGCTGTGCGCCGGCCGGAGGAGGCCAGCATGGAACGCGGATCGACGCACTGGTTCGACTGGCCCTTGAACACCCGGTCTATGTTGTCGATGAGGCGGTTGCAGACCTCGCGGTCGTGGTCGCTCAAAACCTCGCTGTCCTGGCCGGTTTCGACCGTGCCACCGATCAGCAGATCGGTCTGCCGTCCGAACATGTAGGCAATCCTGCCGTTCTGACAGCCGCCGCTGAAGAAGTAATTGAATCGCTGCTTCTCGTTCGGCAGGCGGACCACGAGACCGCGCTTCGGCACCATCTTGTCGTCGTTGAACAGCGCCTTCGCGCCCATGCCGGTGCAGTTGATGACGACATTCTCGGTGAGATCCATCACCTGCTGCTGGTTCTCGAAGGTCATGGCGCGGCGCTGGACGTTGCGGGCGGCGAGATCGGCGGCGAGCTTGGGGAGAAGGATGCGCGGATTCAACAGCCATGTGCTGTACTCGCGGCCAGTCAGCCGCCGGCCGTTGCTGTCCCGCATAGTGTTGAAGGGAAGCGCACCACGGCGATAGGTCGGCACGACGTCTTCCGGGATGAACTCGTCGAAGCCGGTGTATTCGCCATCGAGCGCATAATTCTTGCGGCGGGCGATGCCGAAGGCGGCAGCATGCCCTGACGCTTCGATTTCCTTGATCCGCTTGGCCGAGGCGCGCAGGTAACTGTTCAGCAGGGCGCGATTGCTGGCCTGATATTCGTCAGCGATGATCGATGGCTCGAACTGTCCGCCGGCAAGGAAGGATGTTGTCTTTGTAACGTCCGGAACTTCGGCGCCAGCCGCTGCTTTGGCGTAGATCGTGATCGGAAGCTGCGGCCACCTGCGGCGAAGCTCCGTCGCCGTGGTGAGGCCGATGACGCCGGAGCCGAGAATCGCCACTCTGGTGCGCACGCCCGAAGCCCGCCGGAGGTTCATCACGGTTTCGAGGTAGTCGACGACGACACTGGCGCAGCCCCAGCTCAGGGTAATGCCGGCGCCGCTATGGCCGTAGTTATGGATGAGATACTTGCGACCGCCTTGATAAGACTCGAGCGAAAGGCGGACGCCGCCGGTCCGGTGCGGCCTGATGCCGACGTCGCATTGAGGGAAGTTCGGCAGGGCCCGCAGGGCGGCGAAATCGGGCGTCGGCAGATCCGTGCGCAGGGGAGCTGTGGCGGATTGCGCGTAACCGGGGCGGATGATGGCCGGCGCGCAAAGGAACAGCGAAGCTGTGCCACCCAGAAACTGCCGACGCGTCGTCATGATTGCCCTCAAACCACCGGGCCGCTGGATGCAGCCTCAGGCAGGATTATGCACGGCGACGGAAAGGCCAACAGTGCCGTTTGGCACACTTGTTACTGGGGCTTGCGCAGCAGGGCTTCGCTGATTTTGCCGACAGTGTTGGCATTGCGAAATGTGCCGATGCCTTCCAGGCGTCCCGCGTTCAGCGCTGAAATCAGCCGCGATTTCGCCGGATCGCCCATGAAATGAATCCAGAGATCGCCGCCAACGACGGCGATGCGCTCATCGTCGACATAGCGCGTCATGGCGGTCTGCACGCTCTTTGGGATAGCGCTGCGCATCACGCGCACGGCGACCTTGGCCGGATCGATGGCCGCTTCGGCGCTGAATGGGTTTGCCCGCACGAGGCGTCGCCAGGCTGCGGCGCCGCGGATGATGATCGGGACACTCTTGCTGAATCTTTCGGCGAAAGCGGCTTCAAACTTTATCTCCAGATCACGAGCCGACCCATTCTCGCTCTCGAAGATCAGGTTTCCGGTTGCGCCGATGGTACTGGGATCGCGAAGACCAAGGCCCAGTGCCACGGCCCGCAGATCGGCCATCTGCAATCGCCGGCCGGCTGGGAGCACGATGCTGTAGAGCAACGCTACATAAGTGGTCATCGCGGGGCGGCATCTCCTGTCAGGTTGACCATCCTACACCATGTCTGCGACCTCGCCGATCGCGGCATAAGCCCGATTGAGGTCGTCCGGCGTCACGCAATAGGGCGGCATCAGGTAGATGACATTGCCGAGCGGGCGGATGAGGAGGTCTCGTTCGCGGAAGAAAGCCCGCAACCTGGGGCTGACATCGGAAAGATATCCCGACGTTGCAACGTCGAGATCAAGCGCGGCAATCGTGCCGGTCTGGCGGATGTTGATGAACCGCCGATCGTTCCGGAAGGGCGCCAGCCTTTCGCGATGCAGGCGTTCCAGCGATCTGATGCGCGTCATGACAGGTTCATCCTGCCAGACGCCGAGATTGGCAAGTGCTGCCGCGCAGGCGATCGGGTTGGCGGTGTAGGAGCTTGAATGAAAGAACATGCGGCTGCGATCGTTCGACAGATGCGCGTCGAAGATTTCGGGCGTGCACAAGGTCGCAGCCAGGGGGAGCGTGCCACCGGTGAGGCCTTTGGAGGTGCAAAGAATGTCCGGTGTGATGGCGGCCTGCTCGCAGGCGAACAGCGTTCCGGTACGGCCCCAGCCGGTCAGCACCTCGTCGGCGATCAGCAGGGTGTCGTGTGCTTCGGCGATGCGCTTCAGTTGAGCCAGCACGTGCGGCGGATACGTGCGCATGCCGCCGGCGCCAAGTAGCAGCGGTTCGATCAGCAGGGCCGCCACCTGTCCGCCGCGACAGTATTGTTCAAAAGCGTCGAGCGTGATTTTCTCGTGGCCGGGCCGCGGGAAGGGAATTGTATCGACGGCGAAGAGAAGCGGCTCGTAGGCGGCGTTGAATACGCCGCGCGCGCCCACTGACATCGTGCCGATCGTGTCGCCGTGATAGCTGTGTTCCATCACGACGATGCGGCTGCGTGGCCGCCCGGTATTGTGAAAGAAGCCGAGCGCCATCTTCAAAGCAACCTCGACGGCGGTAGAGCCGCTGTCCGAATAAAACACGTGCGCGAGACCCGGCGGCACGAGCTGGATCAGGCCTCTTGCCAATTGCTCCGCGGGCTCATGGGTATATTCGGCGAAGATGATCTGATCGAAATTCTCGGTCGCCGTCCGGATCGCCGCCATGATGGCCGGGTGCCGGTGGCCATGGGTGATGACCCACCAGGAGGAGATCGCGTCGAGGATGCAGCGGCCGTCCTCGTCAACGAGATAAGCGCCCTCGGTCCTGACGACTTTCTTCATGCGCGGCTCGAGGGCATGTTGCGTGAAGGGATGCCAGACCGGGGATAATGCGGACATCACGCGTCGATCGCTTCGAAGAGAGACATGTCGAAATGCGCCCGAAAGCTTTGGCGCAGCGTGTCAGGTGTCAATTGATTGAGCCGCGGCAGTCGGCCGAGACAGCGAGCAGCGCTCATCTCCGTGATGATCTGCTCCGTCTCCGGATGTGCCGCGCCGATAAAGGCGATGCCGAATATGGGGATCAGGCGTCGCCGCATGGCTTCCACTGACAGCAGCGTGTGGTTGATTGTGCCGAGCTCCGTTCGCGCGCACAGAATGACGGGAATTTGCCAGCGCCCGAAGACGTCGGCGAAAACATCGCGGCGTGTCAGCGGGACAAGCAGGCCGCCGGCGCCTTCGATGACGAGGGGCAGGGTGGTTTGCGGCGGTGAGAGCGCAGCGGGATCAATTGCCACCTTGTCGATCTTGGCCGAGAGATGCGGGGAGACGGGCGTGTTGAGGCGGTATGCTTCGGGAAGAATGCGCTGTGCCGGGATGCGGCCCAGGCGGCGCACGGTCTCGCTGTCGGTCTCCTCATCGAGGCCGGACTGGATGGGCTTCCAGTAGCAGGCTCCGAGCGCGTCGGTCAGGGCCGCCGAGAATACGGTTTTGCCGATGCCGGTGTCCGTGCCGCTGACGACAAGGCGCAGGCTCACGGTGTCGCTGCCATCATGGGTTCTCGTTCCATGACATGCGCCAGTTGATCGAACATGTCGGTGATCGTGGCGATATCGACATTGAGCGTGATGGCGATGCGCAGGCGCGCTGTTCCCTCGGGAACTGTAGGCGGGCGGATGGCTCGGATATCGAAGCCTTTTGACTGCATCTGATGTGCGATGCGCGCGGTACGGCCATTGTCGCCGATGATGACCGGCAGAATCTGCGTGCCGCTGCCTTCGATCCCGAGACGAGCGCTGATCTGCTCATTGGCGAAAGCAATCAGGTGCTGCAGTTTCGCCCGCCGCTCCGGTTCGTCCGTCAGAATTTTCAAGGCGTCGCGCACGCTTGCCGCCAGAAGCGGCGACGGTGCCGTGGCATAGATGAAGGGGCGGGCGCGGTTGACCAGGAAATCGCAGATCACACGGCTGCCGCTCACAAGCGCGCCGGCGGAGCCGAGCGCCTTGCCGCAGGTGTGCAGCACGATGACATTGTCGCGGCCTTCGAGATCGGCGGAAAGGCCGCGGCCGCCGGGGCCGTAGATGCCGGTGGCGTGGGCTTCATCAACGACGAGAAATCCATCGTGACGATCCGCCAATGCGACGAGCTCCATCAAGGGAGCCCGATCGCCATCCATGGAATAAAGGCTTTCAATCGCGATCCAGGGATGGCCTGTGCCGCCGGCCTGCCGCCATGTTCGGATGGCCGCGTCGAACGCATCCACATCATTGTGCGCGACCGCGACGGATACCGCGCGGCTGGCTGCTATGCCTTCGTTGGCGCTTGCATGCACCAGCGCATCGTGGACGATGATGTCGCCGCGTTGCGGCAAGGTCGAGAAGATGGCGACGTTGGCTGCGTAGCCGCTGCCCAGATAGAGCACGCGCTGCGAACGGAAGAAGGCAGCGGCTTCCGATTCCAGCGCTTCATGTTCGGGATGATTGCCGCGCAGCAGGCGCGATCCGCCGGCGCCGATCGGGACGCCACGCTCAATGGCGGATATGACGCCAGTGTTGAGGCGCGCCGATCCGGCAAGGCCCAGATAGTCGTTGGAGGTGAAGTCGCTGCCGTTCAACTGCGCAAGGCTGCGCCGCCGGCCTTTCTGCGCCAGTTGATCCAGCATCGTCTCATAGCGCGCCAGTTTTTTCTGCATCATGCGGCGGCCATGGGTGTCATGCCGAGGCGGCGCAGCAGGCTGGTGTCGCGATCGTCCCCGGGATTGGCGGCGGTCAGCAAAGTGTCGCCGACGAAGATCGAATTGGCGCCGGCAAAGAAGCAGAGTGCCTGCGTTTCATCGCTCATCTCCGCGCGGCCTGCGGTGAGGCGGACGTGGGATTGCGGCATGAGGATGCGCGCAAGCGCAATGATGCGGACGAGTTCGATGGGATCGACCGGTGCGGCACCGGCCAGTTTCGAGCCGGGGATGGGGATGAGCATGTTGATGGGGACGCTCTCGGGCGGCACCGGCAGGTTGGCCAAAGTCACCAGCATGTCGATGCGGTCGTCCACGGTCTCGCCCATGCCGAGGATGCCGACGCAGCACACTTTTATGCCGGCCTGGCGCACGTTCTCGAGCGTGTCGAGCCGGTCCGCGAAGGTGCGCGTGGTGATGATCTCCGGATAGAACCGCTCGGAGGTATCGATATTGTGGTTGTAGTAGTCGAGACCTGCATCGGCGAAAGAGGCCGCCTGCTGCGGCGACAGCATGCCGAGCGTCACGCAGGTCTCCATCCCCATGGCCTTGACGCCCCGCACCATGGCGAGAACCGTGTCCATGTCGCGCTGTTTCGGGCTGCGCCAGGCCGCGCCCAGGCAATAGCGGGTGGCGCCGCCGTCCTTGGCCTTTTGCGCCTCGGCCAGGACGCGCTCCACTTCCATGAGCTTGGAGGCCTTGAGGCCGGTGGGGGAACGGGCGGATTGGCTGCAATAACCGCAATCTTCCGGGCAGCCGCCGGTCTTGATACTCAACAATTTGCTGAGCTGGAGCTGGTTCGGGTCGAAATTCTGCCGATGCAGACTCTGGGCGCGAAACAGCAGGTCGTTGAACGGGGTCTCGTAGAGGCCACGGGCCTTCGCGAGGGTCCATTTGGGGCTTGAGGTCATGAACGGCTCTGCAAAATTATAGATAATTCTGGCGTTGATCAGCCGTTTGCTGGATACATGATCCTCCTGTGCTCCTGCACGCGCTATTATCATAGATAATCTATGAGGATTGGATGGCTGAAACGTCTGCTGAACGCATCGCACGGGTCCTTGCCGAGCGCATCGTGTCGGGGGAGATCGCGCCGGGAACGCCGCTGCGGCAGGATCGGATCGCGGCGGAATTCGAAACGAGCCATGTGCCGGCGCGGGAGGCGTTCCAGCTTCTGCGGGCACAGGGCTTGGCGATCAGCGAACCACGCCGGGGCATGCGGGTGGCGCCGCTCGATCAGGCCTCCATGCTGGAGATCGTCGAGATCCGCGCGGCGCTTGAAACACTGGCGCTCACCCACGCCGCGCCGAGGATGAACGGGGCCAGCTTCGAGCGCATCGAACGCGCGCTTACGGCAGGCGATGAGGCGCAGACCATGGTCGAGTGGGAGCGCGCCAACCGCGCCTTTCATCGCGAGCTCGTGGCGCCCTGCAAGATGCCGAGGTTGCTTGCCACGCTCGATGAGCTTGCGCTTGCCAATTCGCGCATCATCTTTGCGGCGACCCGGTCGGCGGGATGGCGGCCGGGGTCGAGCCTTGCGCATCGCCAGATCGTCAGCGCCTTGAAGAAGCGCGATTTCGCCAAGGCCGTCGCGCTGCTTCAACGCCATATTCGCGGGTTGGAGCGTGGAGCCGGTGGTGTCGACAATAGCGATGAGTGATCACGGGCGATCCTGCGCTCCATCTGGCATGCGTTGTGCCTGCCGTGTTCGTTTGGCTTAACATCTCGACGGCGCTACGCATGGTCTAGCTGTCACTCTGAGAAGCCGAACGATTGAGGACGTTTCTTCAACCAAAGGCGGAATGAGTGATGATCATTGCAGCGACACGGCATCTTGGCAGGATTCTTGGCCGGACTTTCCTGCACGCGGGTTTGGGCATTGCCGTTTCGGTCGGCTTGGCCGCGGCAATGCCCGCTGCCGCCCAGACCAAAATCAAGCTGATGCTGAACTGGAAGTATCAAGGTCCGCAGGGTATGTTCTTCCTGGCCGACGATCGCGGGTATTTCAAAGCCGAGGGGCTGGAGGTCTCCTTCGACCAGGGCAATGGATCGGGCGCGGCTGTGCCGCTTGTCGCCAACGGCTCCTACGATATGGGCTTTGGAGATATCAACGCGCTGATCGAACTTGCGGCAAAGAAGCCGGAAGATGCTCCCATTGCCGTGCACGTCATGTTCAACCAGCCGCCCTTCACGATCGCGGTCAAATCAGATTCGCCGATCAGGACACCGAAAGATCTGGAAGGGCGCACGTTTGGCGGCGCGGCCAATGATAGCGCGCTGAAACTGTTTCCCGCCTTCTGCAAGATCGCGAAGATCGATTGCTCGACCGTCAAGATGACGACGATGCAGCCCAACCTGCGCGAGCAGATGCTGATGTCCGGCCAGGTCGAGGGCGTGTTCGGCTACGTCAACACCATCCTGTTTTCCGCAAAGCTGATGGGCGTCAAGGATGAGCAGCTTCGCTTCATCAATTTCGGCGATTACGGCATGGATCTCTATTCCAATGCGATCATCGTTTCGCAGAAAATGGTCAAGGACAATCCTAAAGCGATCTCAGGCTTTCTGCGCGCCCTGAACAAGGGTCTCGTCGATTCGCTGAAGGATCCCGATGCGGCGGTCGCGTCCGTCATCAAGCGCGAGCCCCTGCTCAATACCCCGATCGAGCGCGCGCGCTTCGATGCGACGCTCAGATCGGAAATGAATCACCCCGAGATCAAGCGCATCGGCCTCGGCAATGTCGACATGGAACGGTTGAAGAAGTCGATCGACATCCTGGTGGACGCCAACAGTTTACCGCGCACGCCGGCCGTCAGCGAAATCTTCACGCCGGCGTTTCTGCCGCCGGCTGATGATCTGCCCAAAACTCTCTTCTGAATCACCGCATTTGACGTCGCGCCGCCTAGCGGCGCGGCGCGGCTCCATGCAGAAACAGATCGGCGGTGCAGGCGGCGATTTCGTGGAGCTTGGCGCGCGTCAGCTTGATCTTCTGGCTGAACAGCAGGCGCATCTGCAGGTCGGTCTTCAGCATGCCCATGAACTGAACGGCAGCCAGATCCGGCTGTTTGAAGTGGAGTTTCCCCAGCTTCATCTGCGCCTGCAGATAGGCCTGGATGATGCCTTGAGATCGCCGGACCGGGCCATCAAGAAACATCTTGCCGATTTCGGGAAACTGCCGGGAATCGGAGGCGATCATTTGAAACAGTGAGACCATCTCAGGCGTGTAGATGCTGGTGAGGAAGACCGTTCCCAACTCGGTCAGAACTTCCAGAGGGCCACCTTCGGGAGATCCCAGATGCGAGACCTCTTCCGGAACCACCTCGTTGCAAAGGGCGCGCACGACGGCAGAGAACAATTCTTCCTTGCTGTTGAAGTGAACATAGACGGTCCGCTTCGAAACCGACGCCTCCTGCGACACCGCATCCATGCTGGTCTGCACGAAGCCGCGCTCGATGAACAGTTTCGTCCCGGCGGCGAGGATGGCCCGGTACTTGCGCTGCGAATCCCGGCGGGTCAGCCGGCCTTCGGGTGGCGTGACTTCATTCAGCATTTTGATTTCAACCTGATCTGACGATTGCTTTCTATTTGAACCGCACCTGCTTCGCAACGCGACGTTTAAGCCGGCGATCTGCAAGCGATTTGCACGCGATCTGAATGTAGAGCGCCGGAGCCTCTGCAGCGCAGGCCTTCGTTTCGCCACACCTCGAATTAGTCCGCTCGCCCGCATTGTGGGCCAGACGAAAAACGCTTGCTCCTAAATATAAACTTGGTAGTTTATATTTAAGTCGTCGACATGGGCGGGGAGTGGAGCCCATCGCGAGGCTTTTCGAGGGGGGATGACGATGACACTGGCGCAACCAGGCTTGCCCGAACGGGGCGTGGAGGCTGTTGCTTCTCAATCGACGGCAGAGCAGGCATCCGGATGGAAGACGGTTTTTGCCTGCGCGGCAGGGCTGACTTTCGGTCCGAGCGTCATCACCGTTTTTGGTTTCGGCGCGTTCATCAACCCGCTCAGCAACCAGTTCGGCTGGTCGGTTGCCTCCATATCGCTGGGCGCCACCGTCGTCGCCATCATGATCATGATCCTGGCGCCGCTGCAGGGCCTGCTCGTCGACCGCTTCGGCGGCAGGCGGCTGGTGCTGTGGAGCATTCCGGCCTTCGGCCTGTCGCTCTGCGCCATGTATTATCTGCCGAACAACCTCATTGTGTTCTATCTCGCCTGGGTTGTGATCCCGCTGTGCGGCCTGGGTATCTGGCCGATCTCCTATCTCCGCTTGACGGCGGGATGGTTCGACAAGAATCTCGGCCTGGCTTTCGGCGTCACCAATGCCGGCATCGGTGTCGGCGCGGTCGTCGTGCCTCTGCTGACGGCGTTCTTCATCGGCAGATATGGCTGGCGTGAGGCCTTTGTCTGCCTCGGCGTCGTTGCATTGCTTGTCTGGCCGATCGCCTTTCTGTTCCTCAAGGAGTCAGGCCGACAGGCCTCGCCCATGAACATGCAAGGCGACACGCTGTCGGAAGCAGCGCGTACCAGGCCGTTCTGGATTGCCGTTGCCGGCTTCTTCCTGCTTGGCATCTTCAGCGCCAGCATTCTCGTGCATCACGTCCGTATTCTCATCGACGCGGGCATACCGCCGGCGACCGCGACCGTGCTGCCTGCCGCACTCGGCGCATCGCTTGTCGTGGCAAGATTGCTCACCGGTTGGCTGCTCGATCGCTTTCCGGCGTCATGGCTGATGGCGATTTTCCTGGTCGGCGGCGCAATCGCGGCAGGGCTTTACTCACGCGGGCCCGACCTTCCGCTTGCCATTCTCAGCGCCGCGCTGGTCGGCCTCGTGGTCGGCGCCGAGTTCGACGTGCTGAGCTATATCATCCCGCGCTATCACGGCCGCAAGTCTTTCGGCCGCATCTATGGCGTGATCTTCGCCGTCTTCCAGTTCGCCAGCGCCATCGCTGCCTTTGCTGTTGGCTACAGCCGCTCGCAACTGGGCTCTTATGCGCCGGCGATGATGGTGCTTGTCGGGGTGTGCCTGGTTTGCGCGCTGCTGTTCACGCAGCTTGGGGCCTATCGTTTCGTGGCCGGCGAACGGACCAAATAACATCTGATGAAGTGAAAGCGTGCATCATGGCGGTCAGGGAAGATCTGTTTGTCAGAATGAGCGATGGCGTCGAGCTGGCGGTGCGCGTGCACCGGCCGGAAGGCGCTGGAAAATGGCCGACACTGTTCGGCGTTTCACCCTATCGCTTCGATAATGACGATGTGCCCGACACCAAGATGTTTCTGTGGCGGGAGACAGGACCGATCAACTGGTATGTCGAGCAGGGCTATGCCTATGTGAGGCTCGACGTGCGCGGCACCGGGCGTTCCGGTGGGGAATACGAGTTCTTCAGCCCGCGCGAGCGCCGCGATCTCTATGAGGTGATCGAATGGATCGCCGCGCAATCCTGGTGCACGGGCAAGGTCGGCGGCATCGGCGAATCCTATTACGGCACGTCGCAATGGTGCATGGCGGCGGAACAGCCGCCACACCTGACCTGTATCGCGCCCTATGACGGTCACGTCGATATCTACAACGGCTGGGCCTATACCGGCGGCGTGCCGAGTGAATTCATGGGCGTCTGGTGGAACGCCAACGTCCGGCCGATTAATCGCAGCCCGGGCAACAACGCCAAGAGCCGCGCCATCGCCTATGACGTGCCGTATCATGTTGGCCTGCATCCGACGTTCGATGACTTCTGGCAGGAGCGGGCGATCCTCGATCAGCTCGCCGAGGTGAATATCCCGGTGTTCTCCATTGGCGTCTGGGCCAAGATGGATCTGCACCTGGGCGGCAATATTCTGGGCTGGGAAACCGTGAACGGGCCGAAATGGCTGATGGTGACCGGTGCGCCCAATGCTTTCGAGGCCTGCGCCGAATTCGAGCACGAGGCGTTTCATAAAGAATATCTCCTGCCGTTCTATGACCGCTATCTGAAGGGCATCGAGAACAATTTCGAAGGCCGTCCGCCAGTGGAGATGTTCTTGCGCGGCGCCGGCCGTTATGAGCCGCATCAGTCGTGGCCGCCGGCCGACGTCAAGGAGCGGAGCTTCTTTCTCGCCGAGGGAAAGAGCGGCGTGGTTCAATCCTTGAACGATGGACGGCTTGCCGATGTCGCGCCGGCAGCCGAACAATCCGCCACGTCCTACGATTATCCGAATCCGGACTGGACCATCGGCGTCTCGACCCTGGGCGAGGCTGGCCCCGATCCGCTGAAGGCGATCCTGACATTCACGTCCGATCCGCTCGATGCGCCGCTGACGATCGCGGGTGCTTCGGAACTGCTGATCTATCTGTCCTCCACCGCAACAGATACGGACCTCATCGTCCGCGTGTCGGATGTGCCGCCGCCGGAGAGCAAGCGCCGGCCGGCGGTCATCACCAAGGGCTGGCTGAAGGCGTCGCACCGGCGGATCGATGCCGAACGAAGCCGGCCGTGTTCGCCGGTTCTCGATCATCGCTCGGAGCAGAAATTGACTCCCGGCGAGATTGTCGAATGCCGCGTGCCGCTGATGCATGCGCATTACCGGCTCGAGCCGGGCGCCAAGCTGCGGATCGAGATCGCCAACGGCGATTCGCCGGTGACCGATCCGATCTTTTCCCACAGCTATACGCCCAACAAGGTCGGGCGTGACACGCTGCACCATTCGCAGCGTTATCCGTCGCGGTTGCTTCTCTCGGTCAAGAATTAGCTCCTCGGAATCGACGGAGCTTGACGCCGGCGCCGGTGTCGTCATGAGATGGCTGGCTAGCCCATTTTTTGCATGGGGCCGGTCGATCGAAGGGCGCGCGGGGCGATGGTGGACGTACAAACAACGCAGGGCAGGCCGTTGCTGTCGCTGCGTGGCATCGTCAAACGTTTCGGCGATTTTGTCGCCAACGACCAGATCGATCTGGATATCCACGAAGGCGAAGCGCATGCGCTGATTGGCGAAAATGGCGCCGGCAAATCGACACTGGTCAAGATCATCTACGGGCTGTTGCAGCCGACCGAAGGCACCATCGCGATCGCGGGCGAGCGGGTCCGGCTGAGCGGGCCGGAAGATGCCCGGTCGCGCGGCATCGGCATGGTGTTCCAGCACTTTTCCCTGTTCGACAATCTCACCGTCGCCGAAAACATCGCCCTCGTGCTGCCGCGCGACCAGAGCCTCGGCGGCCTGCGCGCGCGCATTGCCGAAGTCGCCGAGCGTTACAAAATGCCGCTGGAGCCTGACCGGGAGGTCTGGTCGTTGTCGGCGGGGGAGCGGCAGCGAATCGAGATCGCGCGCTGTCTTCTGCAGAATCCGCGCCTCGTCATCCTGGACGAACCGACTTCGGTGCTGGCGCCGCAGGAATCCTACCATCTGTTCGAGACGCTTGACCGTCTGAAGGCGGAAGGCCGGTCGCTGCTCTATATCTCCCACAAGCTCGACGAGGTGAAACGGTTGTGCGAGAGCGCGACGATCCTGCGGCTCGGCAAAAAGGTCGGTTTCTGCGATCCGCGCAAGGAGAGCGCGCGTTCGTTGGCCGCGCTGATGGTTGGTACGCAGATTTCGGATGTTCACGGCTCGAGCGCCCAGGCGGCAGGGCCGCAACGCCTCATCGTCGATGATCTTTCGATCGAGGCCGAGGAAATCCATGGCGTCGATCTCGAGCACATCTCGCTCGTGGTGCGCGGCGGCGAGGTCTTCGGCATCGCCGGCGTCGCCGGTAACGGGCAATCCGAACTGTTCGCAGTGCTTTCCGGCGAGCGTACGGGCACGACGGCTGAGGCCATCCGTATCGATGGCGCGCAGATCGGTGACATGGACATTACCGGCCGCAGGCTTCTGGGTGCGGCGTTCGTGCCGGAGGAGCGCAACGGCCACGCGGCGGCGCCGGATTTTTCGCTGACCGAGAATGTCATCCTGTCGCGCCATGCGACCGCCGGCGTTGCGCCTCATGGCCTTGTCAGCTTCGATCGCGCCAGGGCGCTGGGCCAGTCGATCATTTCGCTCTTCGACGTGCGCAAGGCGGGGGCCGATCCTGCGGCGCGGACACTGTCGGGCGGCAATCTGCAAAAATTCGTCGTCGGACGTGAAATCCTCAGTGAGCCGAAAATCCTGGTGGTCAACCAGCCGACCTGGGGCGTTGACGCCGCTGCCTGCGCGGCAATACGCCAGGCGCTGGTCGATCTGGCGGCGCGTGGCGCAGCGGTGCTTCTCATCAGCCAGGACCTCGACGAACTGTTCGAAATCTGCGATCGGATCGCCGTCATCCATGACGGGCGTCTGTCGGACGCGCTCGATGCGAGAGGCGCGACGCGTGAGGAAATTGGCCTGCTTATGACCGGAACGGGACACCAGACGGCGGCCGCGCATGCGCATTGACCTCGAGGCGCGACAGTCGCGATCACTCGCCCTCGACATTGGCGCGCCGATCATCGCCCTCATCGCGGCGATCCTGCTTGGCGGCCTCGTCGTCTGGCTGATGGGCAAGTCGCCGACGCGGGCCTTCTCGGTCTATTTCATAGAGCCTTTGCTCGAAGGGTGGTCGCTGCAGGAACTGGCGGTGAAGGCCAGTCCGCTGGTTATGATCGCCATCGGCCTCAGTTTCTGCTTTCGCGCCAATCTGTGGAACATCGGCGCCGAGGGCCAGTTCGTCATCGGCGGGCTGGTTGGCGGCTGGCTCGCCATCGCCACCCATGACGGAGCCTATCAATCGGCGATCGGCGGCTGGTGGATCTTGCCGGCGATGCTGGTGCTCGGCACCTTGGCGGGCGCGTTCTATGCGATGATCCCGGCGCTGCTGCGGGTCTGGCTTGGCGTTTCCGAAATTCTCACAAGCCTGATGCTCGTCTACGTCGCCGAGCTCATCCTCGACTATTTCGCGCGAGGGCCGCTGCGTGATCCCAAGGGGTTCAACTTTCCCCAGAGCGTCACCTTCGACGATGTCGCCCATCTTCCGTATCTCGCCGAGGGCGACAGGCTGCACGCGGGCGTCATTCTGGCGCTTTTGGCCGTGCTGATCGCCGCTTTCGTCTTTTCCCGCACGCTCTTCGGTTTCGAAGTGCGGCTTGTCGGCGAGGCGCCGCGTGCCGCGCGGTTCGCCGGGTTCAGTGACAGCCGTTTGACGATCGCCGTCTTCGCCATTTCCGGCGGCCTGGCCGGGCTCGCGGGTATCTGCGAGGTGGCAGGGCAGATCGGCCAGTTGCAGCCGACGATTTCGCCAGGCTACGGCTTCACCGCCATCATCGTCGCGTTCCTGGGGCGGCTGTCGCCGTTCGGCATTCTCATTGCCGGTCTCGTCCTGGCACTGACCTATATCGGCGGGGAATCGGCGCAGGTGGCCCTCAAACTGCCGATCGATATGACGCGAACCTTTCAGGGCCTTCTGCTGATGTGCGTGCTCATCGCCGATGCGGCGACACGCTATCGCATCCGCTTCCGGCTGGGAGCTCTGGCATGACCCCGGCAATCCTTGAACTGGTGCTGATGACCATCGTCACGGCGGCGACTCCGCTGATCATCGCGGCCGTCGGCGAGCTGGTGACCGAGCGCGCCGGTGTGCTCAACCTCGGCGTCGAGGGCATGATGATCGTCGGCGCGGCGCTGGGTTTTGTCGGCGCCTATCTCTCGGGCTCGCCATTGGTCGGCGCGCTGGCGGGCATGGCGGCCGGCATGGCGCTGGCGGCTTTGTTTGGATTGCTGACGGTCGGGCTGGCGATCAACCAGGTCGCGGCCGGCCTGGCGCTGACCATTGTCGGCGTCGGCCTCTCGGGCCTGCTCGGCGCGGGCTATGTGGGCTTGAAGCGCGATGCCCCGCCGCATCTTTACATTCCCTATCTCTCGGACCTGCCGTTTGTCGGCAAGCTGGTGTTCGGCCAGGATGCCTTTGTCTACGGCAGCTTCATTCTCGTTGCGGCTGTCGCCTGGTATCTGACGCGTACGCGCTCGGGACTGGCGCTGCGGGCGATCGGCGACAATCATCATTCGGCCCACGCGCTGGGGCTGCCGGTGCGCCGCACGCGCTTTCTCGCCGTTCTGTTCGGCGGCGCCTGCGCCGGGCTGGCCGGCGCCTATCTGTCGATTGCCTATACGCCGTTCTGGGCGCCGGGCATGACGGCGGGACGCGGCTGGATCGCGCTGGCGCTGGTGGTCTTCGCGTCCTGGCGGCCGTGGCGCGTGGTGCTTGGCGCCTTGCTCTTTGGCGGCGCGACGGTGCTGCAACTGCATGCCCAGGCCGCCTCGCTCGGGCTGCCGGGCCAGTTGCTGTCGGCGGTGCCCTATCTTGCCACCATAGCAGCGCTTATGGTGCTTTCAATCGGCGCGCGGCGTAATTCCGCAGCGCCCGCGGCGCTCGGCCAGCCGTTCGTGGCGCCGCGCTGAGCGGAACGATTGGCATAGGCCTTGCGATCTCATAACCTGCTGTATAAGCCGGCGAGACTTTTTGGGGAAAGGAACGGGAATGAGCAGACTCACTTTGAAACTGGCTCTTCTTTCAGCAATTGCGTTTGGAATGGCCACGGGCGCGATGGCTGCCGAAAAGCTGAAAGTGGGCTTTGTTTATGTCGGCCCGGTGGGAGACTTCGGCTATTCCTACCAGCACGATCAGGGCCGCCAGGCGATGCAGAAGGCGCTCGGCGATGCGGTCGAGACCACATTCCTCGAAAGTGTGCCTGAGAACGACAGCGAACGCGCGATCGAACAGCTTGCCCGCTCCGGCCACAGGCTCATCTTCACGACATCGTTCGGCTTCATGGAGCCGACTTTGAAGGTGGCGAAGAAATTTCCCAAAGTCCATTTCGAACATGCCACCGGCTATAAGCGCGCGGCCAATGTGGCGACCTATTCGGCGAGGTTCCATGAAGGCCGCTATGTCATCGGCCAGATCGCCGGCAAGATGACGAAGTCGAACATCATCGGCTACGTCGGCTCGTTCCCGATTCCCGAAGTTGTGTCAGGCATCAACGCCTTCCTGCTCGGTGCGCAATCGGTGAACCCGAACGTCAAGATCAAGATCGTTTGGGCGAACACCTGGTTCGATCCGGGCAAGGAAGCAGACGCTGCCAAGGCGCTGCTGGCGCAGGGCGCCGACATCATCACCCAGCACACGGATTCCGCCGCGCCGCTGCAGGAAGCCGAGAAGGCCGGCAAGTTCGGTTTCGGTCAGGCGTCCGACATGATCCGCTTCGCGCCAAAGGCGCAGTTGACGGCGATCGTCGATGATTGGTCCGGCTATTATATCGATCGCGTCAAGGCGGAACTCGCCGGCACCTGGAAGTCCGGCGACACATGGGGCGGCATCGGCGCTCACATGGTCAACATGGCGCCCTTCACCAATATGCCCGACGATGTGAAGAAGATGGCCGAGCAGACAGAGGCAGACATCGCGTCCGGCAAGCTCAACCCGTTCAAATGCCCGATCATGGATCAGACCGGCAAGGCGGTGGACTGCAAAGGCGGCGCAGCTTTGTCGGACGAGCAGGTGCTCGGCATGAACTGGTACGTCAAGGGCATCGACGATTCACTGCCGAAGTGAGTTTAAGCGTCTTCAGAAGCCTCATCCGAGACGCACCTTTCAGGCGCTCCTTCAGGATGAGGGCTTCTGCTAGTCAATTGCCGGTCAAGCGCCTGGCGTCTTGTCTTCGCTGTCGATGCCGAGCAGATCTTTTGTCGATCCCGCATTGTCGTCTTCATCGTCGCGTGGCGGAATGGTGCTCTCTTCGCCTGCCTCGTCTCCGGCCGGAAAGGTGGCGTCCTCGGCTGAATCGGCCATCGTCGGGCGGGTGATCGGGTTTGGCCGAAACTGAGTCCGCCTTGGTGGTGAATGCGCATATTCCACGACCTGAAAAGGCGCGCCGCATTTGACGCAGAGAATCGGCGTGCGATTCAGATCGTAAAAGGGCGCATTGCAGGTCAAGCATCGGCGCTTTACGCCCAAGCTGGCGTCTACCATCGTGGTGTCCTTTCAAAGAATGACCCAACGACGGCTAAGAAATCTCAGCTCCGGCGCAAGGAATATCGTCATCGCACACCCGCGACGTGCCGTCTTCCTTTAATGTTGAGGTTGTGGGCAAGTGTTTCCGAATCAGGAAGTATCCTGCGGCTTGCGGGCATCATCGAAAATATCCGCAAAAGTCGCTGCGCCAATCAGTGAAGAGTCGTTTCGCGACATTGGATCAAAGGTTTGCGCCTTCCGGCAAAGATTGTCTGACGGGATGCCCTATTGTCATCGAGTCGGAAACCGGTAAGCTCACCGCATAAAGGCAGAAGCATATTGCAGCACCGGTGAGCGAATTCACCGTGCCGGCATGGGAGAACGTCATGGTGAGCAGCGTGGCCACGATACTTGGCCGTTCGATAAGCCGTCGTGCAACCGCAAGTGCGCTGGTCTGTGCCGTGCCTCTGGCCATGGTCTCGAGTGTCAGCTTCGCGCAGGCGCCACCGCTGAAAATCGGTGTCATCCTGCCGCTCTCCGGCAACTTTACGCCCGCCGGAGAAGATGCGCTGACGGGACTGCGTATATACTTTGATAGTATCAACAATGAAGTGGCGGGCCGTAAGATCCAGTTGATCGTCGAAGACGAGCAGGGCAGGCCCGATGTGGCGCTGACCAAGGCGCGCAAGCTTGTCGAAAATGACAAGGTGCAGATTCTCACCGGCTTCGTTTCGTCGGCTGTTGCTCTGGCCGTCAACGATTATGCGCGCGAGAAGAAAATCCCTATGGTCATCTCCGCCGATGGCGGCGCGAATGAATTGACCACGCCGGGGCCGCTCGCCAATCCATATCTCGTGCGCACCTCGCAGAATGGACGCACACCATCCGCCGCCGCCGCGGAATATGTCTTCAAGCAGGGTTGGCGCAAGGTCGCCGCTCTCACATCCGATTATGCGGGCGGGTTCGATACGATCGGCGGCTTCGCGCAAGCGTTCTGCAAGCTCGGCGGCACCATCGTGCAGGAGCAGTATCCGCCGCTCAACACCAATGATTTCGGCCCCTATGTCACCGGCATCAAGCGGGATGCCGATGCGGTCGTCACATTCCTGCCGGGCGCGGGCGGGTTGAAATTCGCCAAGCAGTTCATCGAGCTGGGCCTGAAGGACAAGATGCCGCTCATGGATATCTTCGGCCAGATTGCCTATGAGCCGTACCTGCCGCAACTGGCGGACGGCGGACTCGGCATCCTGTCCGTCCTTCACTACACGCCGATGATCAAGACCCCGGAGAACGAGGCCTTCGTCAAGGAATATGTGGCGCGCGCCAAGCGCTTGCCGAGCGATAACGGCCCTGATGCCTGGGTCGGCGCCAAGGCGATCGCCGAGGCCGCGAAGGCCGTCGACGGCAAGGTGGAGGATACCGATAAATTCCTCGCCGCCTTCAGGACACTGAAATTCGACTCGCCGAAAGGTCCGATCTCGTTCGACAAATTCGGCCAGGTCATCCACTCGATGTATATCCGCAAGGTCGAGAAGGTCGGGAACGACTATGCCAACGTTCCCGTCCAGGCGATCAACAATATCGATCAGTTCTGGCCATTCTCGCTGGAAGAGTTCGAATCCTACAAGTACCGCTACGCCGATCTGAAAGGATCGATGACCGACTGCAAGAAGGTGCTGGAAAAGAAATAAGGTCGGGCGTTTGCGATGATCTGGGTTATTCATACGCTGAACGGCGTGTCCTTCGGGATGCTGCTTTTCCTGCTCGCGGCGGGCCTGTCGCTGATCTATGGCCTGATGAAGATATTGAACCTGACGCACGGGTCCTATTATCTCGTTGGCGCCTATATCGGCTCGACCGTCATCGCGACGACGGGGAGTTTCGTCCTCGCCCTGATCGTCGCGCCGCTGGTTGTGGCGGTTCTTGGCATGGTGATGGAGCGGTTCTTCCTGCGGCGGTTCCATCTCGATGAGCTGCCGCAGACCTTGCTGACCTTCGGCTTTCTGTTCATTTTCGCCGATCTGAGCCTCTGGATCTGGGGCGGCGATCCGATCATGCTGCCGAAGCCGGCGCTGTTTTCCCGCTCTATCGACATCGGCGGCCTGGGCTATCCGACCTATCGGCTGATGCTGATCGCTGTCGGCCTGCTCGTCGCTCTTATCCTGTGGTGGTTTCAGGAGCGCACGCGGCTTGGCGCCATGCTGCGTGCCGGTGTCGATGACGCGGAAATCGCCCGTGCGATGGGCATCGATGTGTCGTTGCTGTTCACGCTGGTCTTTGCGGTCGGGGCTATGCTAGCGGCATTCGGTGGCGTCCTGGGCGGCCCGATCATCGGCGCCGGACCGGGAACGGATTTCGATGTCATGCTGCTGGCATTCGTGGTGGTGATCATCGGCGGACTCGGCAGCCTGCGCGGAGCGCTGGTCGGGGGTCTCCTCGTCGGCCTGCTCGATAATTTCGGCAAAATCTTCTTTCCGGAGTTCGCGCTGTTCACGATCTTCGTGCCGATGGCAATCATTCTCTCCTTCCGGCCGACCGGCCTTTTTGGGCGGGCCTGATGCGTCGTCATCTCCTCGTTATCATCCTCGCCATCGCGATCTTCGCGGCACTGCCGTTCGTCCTGCCGACCTACTATCTGAGCCTGACGACGAAGATTCTGATCTTCGCGCTCTTCGCCATGAGCCTCGATCTGCTGATCGGCTATACCGGTCTTGCCTCGCTGGGGCATGCGGCGTTCTTCGGGCTTGGTGGCTATACGATCGGCGTTTTGGTCGTGCGCTATCATGTGTCCGAATGGATTGCCTTTCCGGCCGGCATTCTCATGGCCATCGCCGTTGGGGCTCTGTTCGCCGTGCTGGCGCTGCGGGCGCGCGGCAGCTACTTCCTCATGATCACCCTGGCGCTGGCGCAAGTGGTATGGGGCATCGCCTTTGGCTGGCGCACGCTCACCGGCGGCGATGACGGGCTTCCCGGCGTGAAGCGGCCGACCTTCTTCGTGTCGCTGGCGGACGAAAACTCCTTCTATTATTTCGTGCTGCTGATGGTCGGCCTGTCGGCGCTTGCGCTTGTGGCGATCATCCGCTCCCCCTTCGGCCACGCCTTGCGCGGCATCCGCGAAAGCGAGACGCGCATGCTGGCGCTGGGCTACAACGTCTGGCGGCATCAGTTTGTCGCCTTCGTTCTCGCAGCCGCCTTCGCGGGGCTCGCCGGCTGCCTGTTCGTCTACAATAATCGCTTCGTCAGTCCCGATTTCCTGCATGTGGTCCGGTCGGCGGAAGTGCTGATCATGGTCATTCTGGGCGGCGTCGGCACCCTGCTGGGGCCTGCGATCGGCGCGGCGGTGATCATCCTGCTGGAAGACTTCGTCAGCTCCCTGACGCAGAGATGGCTGCTCATCCTGGGCATCGTCTATGTGGCCACGACCCTGTTCGCGCCGCGCGGATTGATCGGGCTCTACAAGGAGCACTTTTCGCGGAACCGGAAACGATGATCGCGCTCGCTGTCGATGATGTCACGAAAAGTTTCGGCGGCGTGCGGGCGCTGCAGGGCGTCACGCTTTCCTTGAACGAAGGCGAGCGGCTTGTGCTGCTGGGACCGAACGGCGCGGGCAAGACCACGCTGTTTCATTCCATCTCCGGCAATATCATCGCCTCGTCCGGACGCATCCGTCTGTTCGGTGAGGACATCACCCAATTGCCGCCCGATGCGCGGGCGCGGCTGGGGCTGGCGCGCACGTTCCAGATCACCAATCTCTTTGCCCAGCTCACCGTGCTTGAGAATATCCTGCTCGCGGTCTGCGGCGCGCAGAAGCTGACATTCAAATTTGTCCGCCCGTTGAGCGGTTACGATGAGGTTCAGAAGCGGGCGCGGGCGCTGCTCGAGGAATGGGGCCTGGCCGATGCGGCTGACCAGGTGGTCCGCAATCTGTCCTACGGCGAGCAGCGCCAGGTGGAAGTGGTGATGGCGCTTTCGGGCGCGCCGCGGATATTGCTGCTCGACGAGCCGACGGCGGGACTGTCTCCGGCGGAAACCTTGCGCGTCGTCGAGATGGTGCGCAAGCTGCCGCGGGATATGACGATCGTGATGATCGAGCACGATATGGACGTCGCCTTCGAGGTTGCCGACAAGATCGCCGTCATGCATCAGGGTCGCGTGATCGCCGAGGGCGATGAGGCGGCCATTCGCGGCAACCAGCAGGTGACCGACATTTATCTGGGAGTGGAGTGAGCGATGCAAGGGCCGGTGCTTGCTATCGAGAACGTCCATACCAACTATGGCGCGAGCCAGGTTCTGCACGGGATTTCGCTTGAGGTGAAGCCCGGCGAGATCGTCGGCATCATGGGCCGCAACGGCGTCGGCAAGACGACCTTGATGCGCTCCATCATGGGCCTGACGCCGGCGAAGAGCGGTCGCATTACCTTCAACAATGCCGATATCACGCGCATGCCGTCGCATAAGATCGCGCGGCTCGGCATCGGTTATGTGCCGCAGGGCCGTCGCGTGTTTCCCTCGCTCACCGTGCGCGAGCATCTGCAGGTGACGGCGCGCGAGACGCCGGCCAATCAGTGGACATTGGGTAAGCTGGTCGAGCTGTTCCCGAACCTGGGGCAGCGGCTGGAGCAATCAGGCGCCAAGCTCAGCGGCGGCGAGCAGCAGATGCTGGCGGCAGGCAGGGCGCTCGTCGCCAATCCGTCCCTATTGCTGATGGATGAACCGACGGAAGGCCTGGCGCCACTGATGGTGCGCGAACTCGGCCGTCTTGTCGGGGCGCTGAAGGAGACCGGAACCGCCGTTCTGCTCGTCGAGCAGCAACTGGCCTTCGTCCTCAAATATGCGGATCGCGTCTATATCGTCTCGAAGGGGCAGGTCGTGCACCACTGCCTGCCGTCGGAGCTTGCGGCCGACAACGACGTCAAGCACCGCTTCCTCGGAGTTTGAAGCCTCGCGACGATATCGCCGCGAGGCTGATTCTTCCGTTCAGGTCTTCTGGCCGCCGTTCGCCGGCGGCTTGCCGGCCTGCGGCGGCAGCGGCTGCACCAGGGCGCCCGGGCCGATCTTCTGCAGATTGCCGCTGATCACCTGATCGGTGTCCTTCAGGCCGGTCGGAATGACGACCAGGTCGCCCTCGGTGCGTCCGAGGGTAACGTTGCGGATTTCCACCTTATTGCCCTCACCAACGACGTAGAGGAACTTGCCGAACTGGCTCGAGCCCAGCGCCACCTGCGGCACAAGCAGGGCATTCGGTTGTTCGCGCAGCAACAGGCGGACGCGGACATACTGGCCGGGCAGCAGGGTCTTGTCGGCATTCTTGATCGTGGCGCGCGCATTGATCGTGCCGGTCAGGCGATCGATGCTGTTGTCGAGAAACGTCAGCTCGCCCTTGTGGCGGGCTTCGGTATCGTTGGGGAAGTAAACCTCCGCCGTCACCTTGCCGGCGGCGCGCGCCTTCTGGATTTCGGGAAGTTCCGTTTCCGACGGATTGAACGTCACATAGACCGTGTCGAGATGCACGAGCGTGTTCACCACCGTGCCGATGGAGCTGATCAAGGTGCCGATGGGCGCCTGGTTGCGGCCGAGGCGGCCATCGAACGGGGCGCGGATTTCCGTGTAGCTCAGGTTCAACTGAGCGGCGCGAACGGCGGCGTCGTCGGCGATCAGCGAGGCTTCCGCCTGCCGTTCGGCGCTGAGGCGCTGTTCATAGAGATCTTTCGACAGATAGCCGCTCTTGATCAGGTCCTGGCCGCGCAACGTGTTGGCGCGCGCGTAGTCGAGCGCCGCCTTGTCGCGCTTCTGGTTGGCCTGCGCCTGATCGAGCGCGCTCTGATAGTCGCGCGGGTCGATCTGATAGAGAAGATCCCCCTTCTTGACGTCGCTTCCGTCCGCGGCCGGCTGGGCTTGAATGTAGCCGGCGACCTTGGCCTGCAAGGTGACGCTACTGATCGCCTCGGTGCGTGCCGAATATTCGTAGTAGATCGGGATGGACTTCTTGATGACGGAAGCCACCGGCACGGGCATGGCGAAAGGCGCCGGCGCCGCGTTGGCGGTTTGCTGGCCGCCACCGCCCGGCATCCACTTGTCCTTGGCGACGTAGGCTGCAGCGGCGACCACCGCGATCAGCGCGACGCTCACAACTAACTTACGGTTTGGCATATCGGATAGCTCCACTTATTCGGCCGGTTCGGCCGTCGCGTGTTGGTGTGAAACGGTATGGCCGGGGTGTCCGCCGCTCTTCTCGCTGCCTTCGCGACCTTCGCGCAGGCGCTCGATGACAGCGTAGAACACCGGCACGAAAATCAAGGTCAGGAACGTGGCGGCAAGCATGCCGCCGAACACCGCCGTGCCGATCGATTGGCGGCTGGCAGCACCGGCGCCTTCGGCGATCATCAGCGGCACGACGCCGAGGATGAAGGCAAAGGCGGTCATCAGGATCGGGCGCAGACGCAGACGTCCGGCTTCAGCCGCCGCGTCGACGATGGAGAGCCCTTCCTCGCGCCGTGTTCTGGCGAACTCGACGATCAGAATGGCATTCTTGGCGGCGAGGCCGATCAGCATGACGAAGCCGATCTGCGAATAGACGTCGATCTGCAGACCGCGGATCCAGATGGCGAGCAGGGCGCCGAACAATCCGAACGGCACCGCCAGCAGAACCATGAAGGGCATGGTCCAGCTTTCATACTGCGCGGCCAGGATCAGGAAGCAGAACACGATCGCCAGGATGAAGATGATCGTGGCGACAGAGCCTGCCCGCAGTTCCTGCAAGGTGATGCCCGTCCATTCGTAGCCGAAGTCCTTGGGAAGCGCCGCCTGAGCCGCGCGTTCCATCGCCACCACGGCCTGGCTGGAGCTGTAGCCTGGCGCCGGCGCGCCGTTGATCTTGGACGACGTATAGTTGTTGTAATGCGGCACGCTTTCAGGACCGATGATCGGCTTCAACGTGCCTAGCGTGCTCAACGGCACCATGCCGCCGCTGGTGTTGCGGACATAGAGCTTGGAAATATCGGCCGCATCGGCGCGCGCGTCTTTCTCGGCCTGCAGGGTGACGCGGAACGTTCGCCCGAAGAAGTTGAAGTCGTTCACGTAGAGCGAGCCGAGATAGATCTGCAACGTGCCGAAAATGTCCGGCAGGTTGAGGCCGAGCAGTTTCGCCTTGTTGCGATCGAGATCGTAGTTGAACTGCGGCGTCGAAGTCGAGAAGGCCGAGAAGATCTGGTGCCCGTCGAGCTCCGGCTGTTTGCGCGCCTCGGCGATGACCGCCTGCGTCGCTTCGTTGAGAGCAAAGGAACCCTTGCCGGCGAGGTCTTCGACCTGGAATTCGAAGCCGCCCAGGGTGCCGAGACCTTGGATGGACGGCGGATCGAAGCTCAGCGCGATGCCTTCGGGAATCTGCAGGAGCTTGCCGCGAACACCCGCGACAATCTTTGAGGCGGACTGTTCCGGCGGCCGCTCGCTCCAAGGCTTGAGAATCGCGAAGACGACGGCGGAATTCGACTGCGCCGCATTGGTCAGGAAGTTGAGACCGCTGACGAAGCCGACGATATCGATGCCGGGTTCCGCCGCGATGATGTCCCGGACCTTCTTGGTGGCGGCGTCCGTGCGTTCGAGCGACGCGCCGTCGGGAAGCTGGACGATGGCGAAGAAATAGCCCTGGTCTTCGACCGGCAGGAAGGTCGAGGGAATGCGCGTCGAGATCCAGTAGGTCGCGCCGATGATCACCACGAATGCCGCCAGCAGCGCTATGCGCCAGCGGATCAGGACATGCACCATGTCCGAATAGGCGTGCGACAGCCAGGTGAAGCCGGAATTGAACCAGCGGAACGCGAAGAAGGTCGGCGGTCCGCCGTGGCGCAGGAAGGCAGCGCTCAGTGCCGGGCTGAGAGTGAGCGAGTTGAACGCGGAAATGCCGACCGAGATCGCCACGGTGAGGGCGAACTGGTTGTAAAGCGCGCCCGAGACGCCGGGGATGAAGGCGACCGGAATGAACACCGCCATCAGCACCGCGGTGGTGGCGATGATCGGACCCGTCACTTCGGACATGGCCTTGCGGGCCGCTTCAAGCGGCGGCAGGCCGGCCTCGAGCTGGCGTTCGACGTTCTCGACGACGACGATCGCGTCATCGACCACGAGGCCGATGGCCAGCACCATGCCGAGCAGGCTCAGCATGTTCAGCGAGAAGCCGAAAGCATGCATGATCGCCAGGGTGGCGATGAGCGAGACGGGAATGGCGATGGTTGGGATGAGCGTCGTGCGCCAGCTTTGCAGAAAGACGAAGACGACGAGCACGACGAGAAGCAGCGCCTCTCCCAGGGTCACCAGCACGTCGTGGATGGCGGCGGAGACGAAGCGCGTCGTATCGTAATGGATGTTGTACTCGATGCCCTTGGGGAAGCGGAGTTTCAACTCCTCCATCTTCTTTTCGACGGCTTGCTTCAGCGCCAGCGAATTCGATCCGGGCGCCTGGAAGACGGCGAGAACGACCGTCGGCTTGTTGCCGAACATGGTGGTCGAGGAATAGAGCAGGGAGCCGAGTTCGATGCGGGCGACATCGCGCAGGCGTACCACCGAGCCATTGGACGCATTGGCGCGCACGACGATGTCGCCAAATTGCGCCGGATCGCTGAGGCGGCCCAGGGCATTGACCTGCATTTCGAAAGCCGTGCCGGCGGGCGCCGGCGTCTGGCCGATCTTGCCGGCGGCGACCTGCACGTTCTGTTCGGCAATCGCCTGCTGGACGTCGGTTGCGGTGATGCCGAGATTGGCGAGCTTGTCCGGGTCAAGCCAGATGCGCATGGAATAGCGCCGCTCGCCGAAGATCTGCGTGTCGCCGACACCGGGCAGGCGCTTGATCGGGTCGACAAGTTGGAAAAAGGCATAGTTGCTGAGCTGCACCGGATCGACCGAGCCGTCCGGTGAGGTCAGGTCGACGATGAGAACGAAGTTCGGGTTCTGCTTCTTGATCGTGACGCCGGCCTGGTTGACGATCGCCGGCAGCACGGCGGAGGCCTGGGAGACGCGGTTCTGCACGTCGACGGCGGCTGTGTTGATGTTGTAGCCGACCTTGAAGGTGATGGTGATCGAGGCGGAGCCGTCGTTGGAACTGGCCGAAGACATGTACTCCATGCCTTCGACGCCGTTGATCTGCTGCTCCAGCGGCGTCGTCACCGTATCGGCGACCACCTGGGCGCTGGCGCCCGGATAGATGGCGCTCACCACCACCTGCGGCGGCGAGATGTCGGGAAACTGCGCGACCGGCAGCGAAAAATAAGAAATCGCGCCCGCCATCATCATGATGATGGCGATGGCTGACGCGAAAATCGGGCGTTGAATGAAATATCCGACCATAATTATTCCTGTCCGCAGAGCTGCGACCGCATGGTCGTCCCCGAAGTTAGTCGTTTTCGCCAGGCCGCGCCCCAGGGCTTCGTCCGCTGGGTCGCCTGTGGCGTTTCGGCCTGCTGAGCGTCAGGCCGCTGCCCGCCGCCCGGCGGAACGCCGTCGTACGAGCGGTTATGCTGTAGCTTTTCCGCCGCCGCGCGCCAGATAGCACGAGAATCGGTCGGATTGATATGATCGGCTCGCATGACGGCTTGAATGACTGTATCGCCGAGCAATTCGTCAATACGTTCATCAATCCGCATATCGGTGCGAGAGCGTCGCATCTGGCTGTCCTTGTGGGCTGTTGTGAGCATTTTGTAATTCTTCGAGGTCTTGACGACCTCCCGGGTAGGGTGTTACCGGTAAGTAACTATGGTACAGATCGGTAACATTAGTCAAGGGACTGCCGGGCAAGTTTTTCAAAGGAGCGAGTGACGATCATGGAAATAGCCATTGCAGCCACGCGAAAACCCCGGGAGCGGATTATCGAGGCGGCCTGCGATCTGTTTCGAAAGCATGGCATTCGCGGTGTCGGTGTCGACGCTATCGCCGAGGCAGCAGACACGAACAAGATGACACTTTATCGGCATTTCGGCTCGAAGGACGATCTCGTCGTCGCCTGGCTGCGGGAAGTTGAGCAGGCCGGCGAGAAGGCCTGGAACGATCTCCAGGCAGCGCATCCGCGCGACCCAATGGCGCGGATCTATGATTGGGTGGGTCTGGCCGCAAAATGCGCGGTGGACGACGGGCGCGGCTGCGACATGGCGAATACCGCCATCGAACTGACGGAAATGAACCATCCGGCGCGCCGTGTCATTCTGGAATTCAAGACACGCCATCGCGAGCGGCTGTTGCAGCTTTGTCGCGACGCCGGCATTGTCGATGCCGATCTGCTGGCGGACGCGCTTTATCTGCTGGTCGAAGGGGCCCGCGTCAGCCGCCAGAGCGTCGGCGTACTGGGACCCTGCGCCCATTTCGTCAAGGTCGCCGAAGCGGTGATCAAGGCATTCGCCAACAGCAATGCGGTGAACGCGGCGCCGAGCGTTTAAGCGCCATTATCTCTTTCTCTATCGCCCCTTTGACGTATCCTGCCCGTGAAGAGCAGGAGAAACGTTATGGGCCGTTTCGCCAGTTTTAGCGAATTCTATCCATTCTATCTGTCTGAGCATGCCAATCGCATGTCGCGCCGCCTGCACTTCATCGGCAGTTGCGGCGTGCTCGTGCTGATCGGCGTGGCGATCGCGCGCCACAATGCCTGGTGGCTTGTTGCCGCGCTTGTATGTGGCTACGGCTTTGCCTGGATCGGCCATTTCTTCTTCGAGAAGAACCGTCCTGCAACCTTCACACATCCAATCTATTCGCTGATGGGCGACTGGATGATGTTCTGGCAGGTTCTTACCGGCAAGGTAAAATTGTAGAGAATCAGGTTTATCGGATTTTATGGATACGCAGGTTTCCCACGAACTTTTCGCCCATGTCCGTATCGTGCTCGGCATGGTCATCGGCCTCGGCATCACCCGTATACTGACCGGGGTTGCCGGCTTCATCCAGCATCCCGACCGCAACCGGCCTTCGCTGCTTCACATGCTATGGGCCGTTTCGACATTGATCGAACTGGTTCTGTTCTGGTGGTGGCAGTTCGGGCTGGCCGGCATCCGTCATTGGAACTTCAGCGTCTTCGCGTTCGTGATCAGCTACGCCGTGGTGCTGTATCTTCTCGCCGCTCTGCTGTTTCCCGACAATCTCACCGAATACGGCGGCTATGAAGATTTCTTCCTCAAACGGCGGCGCTGGTTCTTCTCGCTCTTGGCTGCGACCTTCGTGCTGGATGTGGTCGACACGCTGTTCAAGGGGATGGATCACTTCAACTATCTCAGCATGGACTATCTGGTGCAGGTGCCGCTGGGCCTGGCGCTTTGTATGGTCGGCTGGCATTCGGCGAAACGCAACATCCAGATCGCGCTCGCGCTCGCTCATCTTGTCTATCAGGCCTATTGGATCGTGCGGGTGTTCTATACGATGTATTGACGGCCGGCGCTTCAGATCGGTCTTCAGGGGGAAACAAAATGTCTTTCAGGATGTTGACGCTTGTCGCGTCTTTCGTGTTCGCGATGGTTTGCTCGAGTGCTGTTTCGGCACAGACATCAACACCCGGCGGAGCCGCAAAAATCATCAAGGTCGCTTATCTCAAGAGCCTTAGTTTCAGCCCGCTGTTTGCCGCGATCGAGAAAAAATACTTCGCCGATGAAGGCCTCGAAATCGAATTGCAGATTGTCCAGAGTTCGTCGGAAGTCGTCGCGTTTCTGGCGCGCGGCCAGATCGATGTGGCATTCGGCAACGTGGCGGTGCCGTTCTTCAATGGCGTACGCAACGGCTTCGACGTGCGCCTGCTGGCGGGCGTATCTTATGCCGCGAGCGATGCGGCGCAGCCATCTCCCAATCCGATCGTGATCGCCAAGACGCGCGAGCAGGAGATCCGTTCGACAACGGATTTGAAAGGACGCAAGGTTGCGGTCAACACGCGCGGCGGCATCATCGAATATCAGTTCGCCGCGGCCCTGAAGGCTGCGGGGCTGTCGATCAACGATGTCGAACTGGTCACGCTCGGCTTTCCCGACATGCTGACGGCGCTGACGAACGGCGTTGTCCATGCCGCGATCGTTCCCGAACCGCTCGCCACTTCGGCGATCGGGAAGGGGCTGGTCGTCAGCCTTGTCGGCAATCCGGGGCCGGGCGCGATGCTGACGGTGGCGACCATCGGCAAAAATCTCATGGCGCCCGAGGCCGGGCCTGTAACGGAGGCGTTTCTGCGGGCACTGAGACGGGCAAGCGCCGAACTGGCTTCTGGGCAGAGCACAATGTCGCCGGCCAATCTGGCGATCTGGGCCAAATACACGGAGATTCCCGCAGCCGTCATCGTCAAGACCAGACCCTATACATTTGATAAGGATCTCGCCGTCGATCTGCGTGATCTGGAGCGGCAGCAGTCCTATCTGGTTGAGACAAAGCAGGTGCCGGGTGCACTGCCGCTCGACCGGCTTGTCGATGGGCATGCGAAGGTCTTGCGGTGATAATTTCTCTGAATTGTTGGGCGAACCTAGACAGGAGCTCCCATCCCGAGGAGCGCCGAAGGCGCGTCTCGAAGGCCCGGGGGCTCCTGTAAGTTTGCTACCTGTTTCAGGTGATCGAAGTTGACGCAGGCTCGGTGGCAGTCTCCTCAACTTCTCCGGCACTCGACGTCCACAGGATCGCTACGCCGATGATGGCGGCGAGGATGGATGCGCTGAACACGGCGATTTTCGCCGCGGCGAAATCAACCGAGACGGGAAAAGCCTGGCCTGCGATGAACAGCGACATGGTGAAGCCGATGCCAGCAAGCGCGCCTGCGCCGCAAAGCTGCCGCCAGGAATATTCGGCGGGCTTGATCGCGACGCCGGCCCAGACGGCAAGCGCCGCGGCGCCGACCATGCCAAGCGGTTTGCCGACGACGAGGCCCAGAACAATCGCCAGCATCAGTTGCGAATGGCCGCCGAATACATCCAGTGAAATCAGCACGCCGGCATTGGCGAGCGCGAACAGCGGCAGCACCGCATAGCTCGAACGCGGCGCAACCTGGCGCAGCATGCGGTCGGCAGGCGACTCCAGGCGATCATGAATGGCGTCGAGCGCCCGCAAGGCGGGCGTTGATGGGCCAAGCCGCAACGCTTCTCCGCCGTGCATGGCTTCCGCGGTGATGATCGTGTTCGCCTGGGTGACGAGGGCGCGCAGGTTCGGCGGCGGCCGTGTCGGGATGAACAGCGCCAGCACGACGCCGGCAAGCGTGGCATGCAATCCGCCTTCATGGATGCAGGCCCAGAGCACGATCCCGAGCAGGATGTAGGGCGTCGTCTGATAGACCGCCCAGCGGTTCAACAGATAAAGCGCCGCGACGATCACGAGCGCCGCGGCAAGATACCAGACGTGCAGGGCGCCGGAATAGAAGATGGCGACGACGACGATCGCGCCGATGTCGTCGACGATCGCCGCGGCGGTGAGGAAGATGCGCAATTCGATCGGCACGCGCGACCCCATCATGACGATGAGCGCGACAGCAAAGGCGGTATCCGTCGCCATCGGCACGCCCCAGCCATGCATCCACGGGCCGGAGGGAATGACGAGCAGATAAAGCAGGGCAGGCATCGCCATGCCGCCGATCGCACCCGCAATGGGTAAAGCCGCGGAGCGCCAACTGGCGAGATGGCCGACGGTAAACTCGCGTTTGATTTCGAGGCCGACGACCAGGAAGAAGATCGTCAGCAATCCGTCATTCACCCAGTGCAGCAACGACATCCGGAAGGTCGCATCGCCGAGCGACAGACCGAGATATTTCTCCCAGAACGCGGTGAAGCCGGGGCCGAGCGGGGAATTGATCGCCAGTACCGCGACGACAGAGGCGACCAGCAGCAGGAGACCAGTCGACGGCGCCCAGCTTGCGAAGTCGAGCGCGGCAGAGCGGACGCGATGTCCCATGGAGCCGAGCATGGCGTCTGAAAACGAGCTTTCGTCCCAGGGGCCATCATAGCGGCGGCCATTGATGAAGAAGGTCGGCGTGATCATGACGCCGCTGGCGCGGGCGCTTTGAATGTCACTTTCGACCCGCAGCCTGGCGCGATGGGCGACTTCCTCCGTGTGGTCGGCATCGAAATAGGCAAGGCCGAGGTCGGTCGCGACGGCGCGCAGATCGTCTTCGGTGAGGCTGGGAGAACGTGACATCAGTTTGACGTGCGCATCCCAGAAATGTTCCGAGTCTTCGGTGTATTCGACGAGTTCGGCGGCGCGTTCCGCGATGTCGCTGTTGGTCAGCGGTCGATGGCGGAAAACATATTTGAGCCTGTCGCCGAACTGCTCGCGTACTTGGGCAATGCGGTCATTGGCGGCGCGGCAATGGGGACAGGCATAGCTGCCATATTCCACCAGAGTGATTTCAGCTTTGTCGGGACCAAGAACATGATCCACCGCATCATCGACGGGACGATCAAGACGATTGCTCAACGGCACTTGCGACATGCAGGTTTTGCCTTAACAAAAAAAGCGGATGGGGCGATCGGCGGGTTGATCTATCTATGGACGATGTTCTTCAAAAGCCAGCCGCATCGGTGGCAGGATTCAATGGCTACGGGTGCGTTGCTCATGACAATTTTCAGATCTTACCGTTGGGGTATGCAGTATTTGGGGGATTAATGCTTGCGTCTTGCAATGCGCGCGGGGCTGGTCCGGTTCGGCATCAATAACAAAGGATTAGACGGGGTTATGACGTCTGTACGCTGGGCTCGTTCGGCTTTCCGTCGCGCGAATTTAAAGGCTCATATTTCGTAAACAAGGAGGCTGGTGATCGATTTCCGATGGTGGGCTTGGCCCGCACTTTCAAATACATGAGATCAGTATTTGAATTAGAACTATTCTAATACTGAACGGTTCGGCGGTGCAGTTTAGAATTCTTAAAAGCCGTTTGAAATCAGATATATCCAGAAGAATTCCAGCTAATATATTTTGACAACGTCATGTGGCGCTCGTAGAGCACCGAGGCGTTGGCAGATCGGCCGCACGTTGAGCAGCAGGGCTGCTGCCGGCGGCGACGCGCCGATGCGACTCTATCGTGGCAATTCCATTGCGGGTTCTGGGTAATTTATGCTGATCTGTATTCCCGATGTCCTGAGCAAGGATGATGTGGCGGATTTCCGCCGCCTCATGGACAACGCCAAATGGGAAGACGGTCGTTCGACGGCCGGCTCGCAGTCGGCGCTCGTCAAGGACAACACTCAGCTTCCGCCCGACAGCAAACTCTCCCGTAAGCTTGGCGAACGCGTACTGAGCGCGCTTACCGCCAATACGCTGTTCATTTCGGCGGCCATTCCGTTACGGATTTTTCCGCCGCTGTTCAATCGTTATGGCATCGGCAATCATTTCGGGCTGCATGTCGACAATGCGGTGCGCGGCGACAAGCTGACCGGCCTGCGCATCCGCACCGATCTGTCGGCGACCCTGTTTCTCTCCGAGCCGGATGAATATGACGGTGGCGAGCTGATCGCCGAAGATCATTACGGCTCGCACGAAGTGAAGCTCGCGGCCGGCAGCATGGTGCTTTATCCGGCGACCAGTCTGCACATGGTGACGCCGATCACACGCGGCACGCGCGTCGCGTCGTTCTTCTGGATCCAGAGCATGGTTCACGATGCGCAGGCGCGCAGCATGATCTTCGATCTGGATCAATCGATCCAGGGGCTCGCCACACGTCTTGGCGTCGACGATCCCGAGATCGTTCGGTTGACTGGTCTTTATCACAATCTCATCAGGCACTGGGTGCAACTATGACAGGGCGGTCTATGGGCAGGGCATTCAACGCGTTCTTGGTTGCGGTTTTCATGTGCCTGGCGGTTCCCGTCGGCATGCAGACGGCGGTTCAACCCGCCTTTGCGCAGACGGATGGCGCGCAAGCGCCGCAACAGGTTCAGACCACGCCCGCACCCACCGATCTTGGCGCGCCGCCTCGGCCCGGCCCGTCGAACGTGCCCGTGCTGCATGACCTGTCGCCGTGGTCGATGTTCATGTCGGCGGACATCATCGTGCAGGGCGTCATGGTGGGCCTTGCCTTCGCGTCGCTGGTGACGTGGACGATCTTTCTGGCCAAGTCCATCGAGCTGGCTCTGGCGAAGGGTGGATTGAAGCGCGCCATCGACAGCATCTCCGGCTCACGCACCCTGGCCGATGCGAAAGCCGGCCTGCAGGGCAAGCGCAATGTGCTGGCGCGGCTTCTGGCCGCCGCCGAACAGGAAGCGCATCTTTCCTCCGACCTGGTGCTCGATGGCGGTATCAAGGAACGCGCCGCTTCGCATTTCGCCGAAATCGTCCGCAGCGAGGCGAGCAGCATGCGACGCGGCATGGGCCTGCTGGCGACGATCGGCTCGACGGCGCCCTTCGTCGGCCTGTTCGGCACGGTGTGGGGCATCATGAACAGCTTTATCGGGATTTCGAAATCGCAGACGACCAATCTGGCGGTGGTCGCACCTGGCATCGCCGAAGCGCTTCTGGCGACGGCCATCGGGCTTGTCGCCGCCATTCCCGCGGTCATTCTCTACAATTATTTCTCGCGCGGAACCAAATCCTACAGCGAACTTGTTGGCGCTGCCGCCGGGTTGGTTCAGCGCCTGCTGTCGCGCGATCTCGACCGCGCAGTCGCAAACACATCCGTTTAAGGACGTCGGTTTAAGGACATCGGGTTTAGTTATGGCGGTATCGCTTGGAAATGACGACGGTGACGATTTCGATGAAGTGCATGACATCAATGTCACGCCGTTCATCGACGTCATCCTGGTTCTGCTGATCATCTTCATGGTGGCGGCGCCGTTGTCGACGGTCGATCTGCCGATCGATCTTCCGACGTCTACGGCCAATCCGCAAAAAAAGCCGGACAAGCCGACTTATGTGACCATCAAGTCCGATCTCTCGGTGGCTATCGGCGAGAACATGGTGAAGCGGGTCGATCTCGTGAGCCAGCTTGATGCGATGCCGGACCCGTCGAAGGAACGCCGCATCTTCCTGCGCGCCGACCGCGCCGTGCCCTATGGCGAATTGATGAGCATTCTCGAACTGCTGCGGGCAGGCGGCTATCTCAAAGTCGCGCTCGTGGCGCTCGAAGGCGTCCCGGATGCGGCGGGAGCAGCCGGGAGCACCGGGCCATGAACCGCTTGCTGGGCTCGATCTCCGACTATCTGTCACATCCGCGCGCCAGCGTCGGCCTTTGGCTGTGCGCAGCGGTTGGCGCCGCGGCCCTGCATGCGGGCGGCATCGCCCTTGCGGTCGGCTATGCGCAATCGGATGTATCGGAAGAAGAACTCGGCGCACCTGCCATCGAGATCGGGCTTGAACTGGCCTCGCCGAAGGTTGAGCCGAGCGATCTGCCGCCAGGCCCTGAGGCCGAGGCCTCCGCCGCTTCGCAAGCGGTGATGGAACAGAAGGCCGAAGTCGAGAAGACCGATCTGCCGAAGGCCGAGGCGACCGAGACGGAAGATCCCGATCGCCTGGTTTCGCCGGACGCCCAGGAGAAGCCGAAAGAAGACGAGCCGACGAAAACCACCGTGCAGGCGACGCAATCCAGCGAATCCGTGGCCTCGGAAGCGACCGCGCCGCCCGTGGTCGAAGACCAGCCGGAATCGGCCAAATCCGTCGCGCCGGTTCAAGGCACCGGCAAGAGCGCCCAGCGCATCCGCACGACCTGGCAGAAGCAGCTTGTCGCTCATATTGATCGTCACAAGCGTTATCCGTCCGGCGGCGCGCGCCGCAGCGTCGTCATCACGCTGCAGTTCACGCTCGACAGGGTGGGGCACGTTTTGTCGGTGGATGTGGCCAAGAGTTCCGGCGATGCCGCCTTCGATGCAGCCGCCGTGGCGATGATGCGGCGTTCCGATCCGGTGCCGCCGCCGCCGCCGCTGGTTGCCGACGAGGGCCTCAGCTTTACGATGCCGATCATCTTCCGTGCCAAAAGCTGATCAGGGCAAACCTGTTCAAGATCTGCCGCCGGAGCGGAACAGATCGCAAATCTCCGGCGATTTGAGCCAGGCTTCGATGCGCGGATGGCTGACGGCGGCAGCGCCCGCCTTGACGTAGGATGCGTAGCTGATCGCGACGAAGTCCTCGAGCCCGTAGAAGTAAGGCTTGGTCTTGGGGCCTGGGTGACTGGCCCGCTTGAACACATGGTCGCCCTTCAGGCCAAGCCGCTGCGCGATTTCCGGATAGACCGGCAGCACCACGTCATCGGCCAGGCGATCGACCGCATAATGTGGGAATTCCACATCGCGTGTGGCGATGCCGGCCTTGTTGAGAAGTTGTCGCGCGATATCGAACATGACATGCGCCTTGGGATGGATCGGTGCGTACATGAAGCAGCCGGTTCGCATCCATCGCACCATGTCGCGCGTGTAATCGAGGCCGCATTCCTTGCTGACGCGGATCATTTCGTCCCAGGACGCCTGCCAGACATCGAAATAGCCCAGCGCTTCGTAGACATCCTCGCGCAGAAGCGCGATCGCGGCCGATTGCGGGAGGCCCAATCGAAAGGCCGTCGCGACAATGGCGGAATGGGCGACGCCGAAATCGTTCATGATCGGGCGCGGCGCAGCTTGCGCCTGCAGGTGAACAAAGTCGGGGTGGAAGCCGCCAAAATAGAAGAGCGGAAACCAGTGGGCGTGCGGCAGCAGCCGTTCGAGCGCCAGGGAATCGTTGCCCTTCAGATGATTCGAGATATGGCGCAGACCAAATACATAATCGTAATCGCGCAGAACCCTGGCCAGCAGGTCGGGCGTGGTGCGGTTGCCGAGCAGGATCTGGATCGGCTCGACGGTCGCCCCCGCAACGAGCATGTCCATCGCATAAGCGACTCCGAACGTTTGACAATTCGCCACGACGGCGATCCGGGGACTTGAAATGCGGGGACCAGACGGCCGTCGGCCGGTGAGCTGTCGCAGCCGCATTTTGAGCACACGACGATCATATTCAGAAAGCATCAAGACTCCTGGTGAGCTAGGTTCAAATCAAGCTCAAATAGATGGTGTTGCCAATGGCGAGAGGTCCTTACAATAATCTGCCGTCGCACCGGTTCTGGCGGGCGGCCGTGTCGTCTATGCCGCCCTTCGCGGTCGATCCGATTGTGTCCACACCTTTCACCATCAGTGCTGCCGATCGCGTCGCGTCCGCGGGCAGTTGCTTTGCCCAGCATGTGGCAAAGCGGCTTCAGGCCAGCGGATATGTCTACTATGTGCCAGAATCAGCTCCCCCAGGCCTCTCTGCGAGCGAAGCGGCGCAGCGCAATTTCAGCGTGTTTTCCTGTCGTTATGGAAACATCTACACAACGGCGCAATTGCGGCAGACGTTCGAGCGTGCGTTCGGCCGGCTGACGCCGCAGATCGATGCCTGGACGCGTCCCGACGGACGTATCGTCGATCCCTATCGTCCGCTGATCGAGCCGGACGGCTATGATACGGTCGAAGCCATGCATGCCGCCCGCGACGAGCATTTGCGCCATGTGCGAGAGATGTTCGAACGGCTTGACGTGTTCGTCTTTACGCTGGGGCAGACGGAGCATTGGCGGGCGCGCAGCGATGGCGTCGTTGTTCCCGTAGCGCCTGGCGTTTCGGGCGGAACGTTCGATGAGAACACGTATGAATTCCACAATGCGCGCGCCACCGAAGCATTGGATGACATGCTGGCCTTTATCGACAGCCTGCGTGCGGTCAATCCCAAGAGCCGGGTCATTCTGTCGGTGTCGCCGGTGTCGCTGCTCGCTACCTATGAAGACAGGCACGCGCTTGTCGCCAATTGCTACACCAAATCGGCCTTGAGAGTCGTTGCCGACGAGGTCTGCCGGGCGCGGCCGGATATCGCTTATTTTCCGTCGTATGAAATCATCACCGCACCCTTCAATGCGGCGCGGGCCTTCGCCGAGGATCAGCGCGAGGTGACCGATGTCGGTGTGGAAATGGCGATGAGGACGTTCTTCGCGCATTTCACCGAAGGCGCGGGGCAGAGGCCGGCACGATTCCAGTCTGCCACGTTCGACGCGGCGTCGGAATTCGCCAGCGCGTCGAAGATTGTGTGTGACGAGGTTGCTATTGAGGGGCCGTAGGCAAAGCGCCACAATCAACCAACCGCGTCATGCCCGCGCTTGTCGCGGGTACCCACGCCGTGACGTTGCCTCTCAGTTGCAAAAGAGGCCAACGGCACAGGTCCTTGTGAAGCTCACCACGGCGTGGGTGGCCGGGACAAGCCCGGCCATGACGGTTGAGAGATGCGTGCTCGATGCCTTCCGTCGTTCGAGCATCTCATCTACGGATGCACGTCTTCCGTGAACCAGTCCGTCGGCAGATCGTGGCCGAGACCTTGAGCGCGCGCCTTCTGGTAGATGAGCGCGCCGACGGCGGCGAATTGGTAACCGAGCCCGAGATTGTTGAGAAAGCACGTGGCTTCGTCGTCGCTTTGGCGGCCCTGCGCTTCGCCGATGATCAGCTGGGGCAGGGACGGCAGTTTGGCGAAGTCGATCTGCGAGGCGTTCTTCCAGCCCTTGTTGTCTTCGTCCTCGGGCAGGCTCAGGCCCTTCGACAATGTATGCATCGGCTTGCCGTCGTGGGTGTGAACGAAGACGCGCTCGCAGCGCAGGATGGCGGCAGGATCGACCTCCGGCCGCTTGATCGAGCTCAGATGCATGCCCGGCCTGATCCATTTCTCGAAAAAGATCGGATCGACCGTATTGCTGGCGCACATGACGATATCGGCGTCGGCGATCGCCTCTTCCGGCTGCGCGACGGGCACCACATCCACACCGAGTGTCTGGCTCATTTCGGCTGAAAACCGCTCGCGGTTCTCAGCGCTCGGGCTGTAGCAGCGGATGGTGTCGATCTGGCGCACGGCGCAGGCGGCGAGCAATTGCGCGCCGGCCTGCCAGCCGGAGCCCAGAATGCCGATCGATTTGGCGTTCTCGCGCGCCAGATATTTGACCCCCAGGCCGTTGGCGGCGCCGACGCGCATGCGCTGCATCACGCCATCGGGCATGATGGCGAGCGGCTCGCCGGTCTCGCTCGAAAACAAGAGGACCAGGCCGGTGAAGCGGGCGTTGGGTGCTGCGGGCACCTTGACCCTGCGCATGTTGTTGCCGACCTTCGGCCATGTGACCACATCCGAATTGATGCGCACGGCGCCG
>Ga0182744_1000425_pt1 | contig 40794 bp, 33 predicted proteins | sample eDN3rd30CKraftMG_FD_128525 | JGI IMG/M metagenome (GOLD analysis project Ga0182744, IMG submission 128525) | Enriched Miracle-Growth compost microbial communities from Emeryville, California, USA - eDNA 3rd pass 30_C Kraft MG (version 2) (version 2) ... | reverse complement strand
GTCCCAGCGGCGCGACGAACCCAAGCCGGCGCAGCGGGACGGGTGGCGGGGCCGGGTCGCGGCGACTTTCGGGGCCGGGCGAGGCGGTCGCGAAGGTAGGCCGAATGGCCGGACGAGCTAGCCGATGCCGCAGTCCGGCGCGCAGGGCGCCGGACCGGCCACGAGGAGCAAGGCCCGGCCCCGCCACCCGTTCCGCGCCAGAAGAACAAAGCAACGCCACAAACCACCTAGTACGCGTCAAAGAAACCAAGCAGCGCCACAACTCGGCACGCGCCAGAAGAACAAAGCAACGCCACAAACCACCCAGTACGCGTCAAAGAAACCAAGCAGCGCCACAACCCGTCCCGCGCCAGAAGAACAAAGCAACGCCACAAACCACCCAGTACGCGTCAAAGAAACCAAGCAGCGCCACAACCCGGCACACGCCAGAAGAACAAAGCAGCGCTACAAACCACCCGTCCCGCGTCAAAGAAACCAGGCAACGCCACAACCTACCCGACATGCGTCAAAGAAACCAAGCAGTGCGACGAATGCCGTGTCACACCAAACACCCCTCACACCTTCACCGGAAAAATCCACAGCAAGGCCCCCGTCATCACCGCATACCGCAAAAACTTCCCGATCGCCATATAAGCCACACAGCGCCAGAAAGGCAAACGCAGCCAGCCCGCCACCGCGCATAGCGGATCTCCCACCACCGGCAGCCACGAAAAAAACAGCGCCGACGGCCCCAGGCGGTGCAGCCAATAACTCACATAATCATGCCAGCGGCCGCCCGCCTTGCTGCGCGGCCTGTAAGGATGCTTTTCGCGCCAACGCTCCATCGCCTTTTCCGCCCCCAGCCCCATCGCATAACTGATCGCTCCGCCCACCGTATTGCCCGCCGTCGCCGTCAATACCGCCGCCCAGAACATATCCGGCGCGATCTTCACATAACCGAAGACCGCCGGCTCCGACCCCAGCGGCAGCAGCGTCGCCGACACCATCGCGACAATGAAAATAGCGCTCAGCCCCACACGCGGCAAAGCCAGCGTAAGGAGCAGCCAATGTATCGTCGATTGCAGCCATGCTTCCATAGAGCGCTAGTGTATAGCCATAAAGCCATGGCATAGCCAAAGCTTGAAGCCATGCCCTTCCACCATGCCGTCCCGGCTCGCAGCCATGTGCTCCGTGGAACAGCCGCTATGGTATTCTTGAAATCCGTTCCATGGCGCCCCTGACGCTCATTTCGTTCTTCTCGCCCCTTTCATCCATGTCAACAGACTATCTAAAGCGCATCTTGACTTCCAAGGTGTACGACGTCGCCGTCGAATCCCCTCTCGAATTCGCCCCCCAGGTTTCAGCCCGAATTCAAAACAAAGTCTTTTTGAAGCGCGAAGATACCCAGGGCGTTTTCAGTTTCAAGCTGCGTGGCGCCTACAACAAGATGGCCAACCTCAGCCCGGCCGAACTCAAGCGCGGCGTCATCGCCGCCTCCGCCGGCAACCATGCGCAAGGCGTGGCCCTGTCCGCGAAGCGCCTGGGTTGCCGCGCCGTCATCGCCATGCCCATCACCACGCCGCAGGTCAAGATCGACGCGGTGCGCGCCCTGGGCGGCGAAGTCATGCTGGCCGGCGATAGCTATTCCGACGCCTACGAGCACGCCAAGCTACTGGAAAAGAAAGAGAAACTGACCTTCGTCCACCCTTTCGACGACCCGGATGTCATCGCCGGGCAGGGCACGGTCGGCATGGAGATACTGCGCCAGCATCCCGGCCCCATCGACGCCATTTTCGTCCCCATCGGCGGCGGCGGCCTGATCGCCGGGATTGCGGCTTATACCAAGCAATTGCGGCCCGAAATAAAAATCATCGGCGTGCAAACCGTGGACTCCGACGCCATGGCGCGCAGCGTCAAGGCGGGCAGGCGCCTGGCGCTGGGCGACGTGGGCCTGTTTTCCGACGGCACCGCCGTCAAGCAGGTGGGCGCCGAAACCTTCAGGCTGGCGCGCGACTATGTGGACGATTACGTGCTGGTGGACACCGATGCCATCTGCGCCGGCATCAAGGACGTGTTCCAGGATACGCGCAGCGTGCTGGAGCCCGCCGGCGCACTGGCCCTGGCGGGCGCCAAGCGCTACGCGATGCAGAACAAATGGAAAGATAAAACCCTGGTGGCCATCACCAGCGGCGCGAACATGAATTTCGATCGGCTGCGCTTCGTCGCCGAACGCGCCGACGTGGGCGAAGCCCGCGAAGCGGTTTTCGCCCTGACGCTACCGGAAAAGCGCGGCAGCTTCCTGCGCTTGTGCGAAGCGGTGGGCAACCGCAGCGTGACCGAATTCAATTACCGCATCTCCGATCCGGAACTGGCTCATGTCTTCGTCGGCCTGCAGATCCGTTCCGAGGCCGAGATCGAAAAGCTGGCCGCCAGCTTCCGCAAGAAAGGCTTCCCCACCGTGGATCTGACCGGCAACGAAATGGCCAAGACGCACCTGCGCTACATGGTGGGCGGGCGCTCGGACCTGGCCGAGCACGAATTGCTCTTCCGCTTCGAGTTTCCCGAACGGCCCGGCGCCCTGATGAAATTCCTGGGGGCGATGAACCCCAACTGGAACATCAGCCTGTTCCATTACCGCAATCAGGGCGACGACTACGGCCGCATCCTGGTGGGCCTGCAAGTGCCGCCCTCCGACAAAAAAGACTTCAAAGTCTTCCTGGACGGCCTGGGCTACCCTTACTGGAATGAAAGCGAGAACCCGGCCTACAAGCTCTTCTTGTAGCGGGAAGCCCGCCGGCGGCCTGCCGGCGGCAGGCGCCGCCGCAATCCCGCCCCTCCCGGCCGACGCGGGCTACACGCCCCGGCTGGGCCTGGAAATGGAAATGGTGACGGCGCATAGTCGCACCGGCGCCAGCCAGCCCGTCAGCGCGTACTTTCCCGCCTTGCTGCGCATCAAGCAGGCGCGCGGGCTGGATTGTGCCCTTCAGCGCATCGGGCGGCGGGCCGTGGGCGTGCGGACGCCGACGGCCGATTGCGGGCTGGACAATGGCTACAACCTTCTAGAGACGGCGCTGGCGCCGGTGCATGGAGGCAAGGGCGGCCTGGACCGGCTGGCGGCGCAGGCGTTCCAGGAGCTGGCCGACACCCTGGAGGCCCTGGAAGCGGATGACGCGCTCATCCTGAATGCGTCCCAGCACCCCTGTTGCGGCCGCGATGCGGCCTGGTATGGCAAGGTCTGCGTGCCCAGGCCCATATACCGGGAACTGCGCGAGCACCGCGGCTGGCATCATTGGGAAGGCATAGACGCCAAAGCCCAGAATGGCGCCAACACCTCGGTGCCGGTCGAACGGGCCGTCCGGGCCTTGAACGCGGCGATCGCCCTGGCTCCCGCCAGCATTGCCCTGTTCGCCAACAGCCCTTTGGAATCCGGAATGCATGCGGGCTGCAAGGAGCATCGCATGACGCTGTGGCCGCGTGTGTTCGGACCGGCAAGGTTCGCCGGCGACCTGAAGCTGTGCACCTATCCCGCCCGGCCTTTCACCGACCTCGGGGACTTTTTCCACTGGATGTTCGGACCCGGCACCGTGACGCGGGGCCTGCCTTTGGAGCATTCCTACGATTACAAATCGGTTCCGACCGTGCTGCTCGACGGCGACCCCTGCCTGCTGCAATTTCTGCAGGCCGGGCGCTGGCCGGGAAAGCGCCTGGACGATGGCCGGAAGGCATGGCTGAAGCCGCATGCGCGGCATTTCGAATATTCCCAGATCGGCCAGTTCCTGGATGCGCGTTTGCGCTATCGGCTCGCGGATCCGCCGCCGCTGGGCGAATTGCTGCGGGCCTGGCGCAGCGACGGGGGCCTGGAGGCCTTGTTCGAAGCCTGCGGCGCCCAGGTATATATCGAGGCCCGCGCACCCGGCGCGGGATACGCCGACGCTTGCCTGTTGCAGGAAGGCGGGGTGGAGGCGGCGCGCAGCATGCTGCTGGCGCCGACCGCCCTGCAGGCGGGCTTGATCAACAATCTGGACGCAGCCTGGGGCTTGGTCCGGGACTGGGGATGGGATGCGCTCGGCGCACTGCGCCAGCCGGCCATGCGGGCGGGACTGGACGACGGCCGCGTCCGCGCCCTGTGTGCGGACGTGCTGGCCGTGGCCCGGGCCGGCCTGGACGCGCAGGATGCGCCCTGGCTGGCCTATGCCGATTTTGTGCTGGATAGTGGCCGCGCCGCCGCGGATCGATTGCTGGATACCTGGAACAGCGCGCGCGGCGCGCCGCGGGAACGGCTGGCCGCCTTGCTGCCGCGCCATGCCGCGCTGCATCCGGGCTGCTACTACGCCGCGCTGTCTCGCCCCTAGGGCGTTGTCTCATAGACTTCATCGGCGGCCAACAGGATGTCCACCGGGGGGTCGAAGCCTATGGTGCGCGCGGTCGCCAGATTCAAGGCGATCTTGGGCGGGTCTATCCATACCTGGCTCAGCTGCCGCGGCAGGGCGCCATGGAAGATGCGTGCGATCGTCTCCGCATGGAACAGGCCCACATAAGACAGATCCGCCTGTGCCAGGCTCAGCAGTATGCCGTCGCGCACTTCTTTGGAACCCGCCATGGAAAAGCTGGGTATCTTGGCCTGCGCCAGTATTTTGGCGACATCGTGGATGGAATCGGGCGTAACGCCCCGGTGCGAAGTGACATAGACCGCGTCCACGCGCCGCCGGCTCAGCGTGCGGTAGCAGTCCAGCGCATTGGTGATGGCCTGCTCCGTGGACACGCTGCTGGAAGGGGCATGGCAGGGCTCTATGGCGAAACCCAGTTGGTGGCTGACCTGTTCCACCGCCTTGAGCGCCGCATAGGTGCGGCCCGCCTCGCTGTCCTCGTAGACGATGCCCAATCGCTTGAACGGCACGATTTCGTGGAACAGGCGCAATTGGCGTTGATAGCGCTGGGGTTCTATGCGCGTGTGCAGGTTGTCGCGCCCGCTGTCCTGAACGCTGTCGGCGATGCCCGCGGCCAGGGGGTCGCTGGTCGAGCCGACGACCGTGGGAATGGGCGGCCCGATGGCGCGCATGTCCTGCCCGGCCCAGGTGCCCATGGCGATGATCAAGTCCAGGTCATGTTTTTTCTCCAGGCGCTCGGCGATGGCCGCCCGTACCTGCGGGCGCTTTTCATTGTCGAAGTTGCCCGGCTGCCACCGGGCGTCCGCCACGAATTCCACCGTACGGCTTTGCGTGTTCCGGCCCAGCCAGGTCCAGAGTTCGGCGCCCGTTAGTCCGTCGGGAATATCGGTTTTCAGCTCCAGCCATCCCAGTCGTTCCAGACCTTCTGCGATCTCGGCCAGGGTCGCCGGATATTCGGCATAGTCGCCGCTTTCCACATAGCCGATGCGCCAGGGCTTGCCGTCGGGCCGAGTAATGGGATCGGTGGGAAAGACCGCAGCCTTGCCAGCGGGCGCCCCGTCGGCCGCCACGGCTTGCGGCGCCGGCGACAGAACGAGGGCCAGGATGAACAAGAGGGGCGAAAGAAAACGTGCAATCATGGTTCTGGATTTTCCGCTCAAGCGTGTCCCGGCCCGCTGTCCGGCAAAGCCGGCCTTCTTGCCGCGATCAGGGTGATGTCGTCCGACTGTTCTGTGTCTTGCGCATAGATTTGCACGTCTTGCAGCAAGGCGTCCGCCAAACCCTTGCAGTTCATGGAGCCCAGCCTGCAGAGCAGGGCATACAGCCGTTCTTCACCATAGAGCGCGCCGTCCGGATTCAAGGCTTCGGTGACGCCGTCGGTATAGCCGAATACGCATTCGCCGGGCGCGAGCACAGTGGAAAAGCTGCGATAGGGCAGATCTTCCTGTACGCCGCAGGCGGGCCCGCTGCGACCCTCGAGCAGGCGCAATTGCCCATCCGTCTGCAGCATGCAGAGAGCGGGATGGCCGGCATTGGCCCAGACCATTTCCCCGGTCTGTATATTCAGGACCGCCAGAACCAGTGTTACGAACATCAGGTTGGGGTTGTTCTCCGACAGGCTGTTGTTGATGCGCTCCATCAGCAGCGCGGGATCGGTTTCTTCTTCGGCGAGCGCGCGTATCAGGGTGCGCGTGACCGCCATGAACAGCGCGGCCGGTATGCCTTTGTCCGACACGTCGCCGATGGCCAGGCACAAACGCCCGTCGGGCAGCAGGAAATAATCATAAAGATCGCCGCCCACTTCCCGCGCCGGCTTCATGGTGGCGTACAGATCCACCTGCGCCAGCTCGGGGGAATCCGGCGGCGGCGGCAACAGGCCCATCTGGATGGCGTGGGCAATGCTCAATTCGCTTTCCAGGCGTTCCCGGCTGGACGTTTCCTGCACCAGCCTGGCGATTTTTTCACGCAATTGCCGATCCATATACATGAAGGTGGCCGCCAGCCGTCCGACCTCATCGGGCTGGTCCTGCGGCAGCCGCTCGATGTGCCTGGGTATGGGGCCGGCGGTGCTCAGGTCCTGCTCGGGCAGGGCGCGCGCATAGTCGCTGAGCTGCTGCAAGGGGCGCGTGATGCGCGCCGACAATGCCCATGCGCTGATCAGCGATATGCCCAGCACCGCCATGAAGAGCAGGGCGAGCCGGTTGCGCAGCGCGCCGGCGGCCCGGGTGAGATCCTCGGCGGGGACCGCCGCCACTATGGTCCAGCCCAGCGGCTTGAAATAGGCGGCGCTGATTTCCCATTGTTTGTCGCTTGTGTTGGGGGAAAAGGTAATCGTGCCGATTTCGCCGTTCGGCGGAATGTCCTGCAGCAATTCGCGCAGCGTCCAGCCGCTGTTCTGGTCGCGCGCATCCAGCGGGCTGGCTTTTTCCTCGGGCAGGGACGGGATGAGCTTGCCGTCGTCGGTCGCGATGAAGGCGAAGCCGGAATGGGCCAGTTGCAGGGACTCCAGCGCTTCGCCCATGGATGTCTCCATTTCCTGGCGGCGCTGGTCGAACTGCCTGGACACCTCGCGGGCATTGCCGGAAATGGCGAATATCCAGTCCCAGGGCTGGAAATAGGCGAAATAGGCGTAGCGCAGTTCCGTTTGTTCGGGCTTGCCTTCCAGCGGCCAGCGATAGATGGCCAGGCTTTGCCCCGTCGTTCTGGCTTCCTCGTAGACGGAAGCGGCCAGTTCGCGTCCCTTGAAATCCTTGAGCGCGGACAGATCCGTGCCTCGCAGCGATGCGTTGCCGCTCGCCAGGACGATCAGGTCGCGATTGAAAACGAAACTGAAGCGCTGCTGTTCCATGGGCAGGCTGTTGATCCATTGCATGGCCAGATCCTGCGCGCCCGCCATGCTCAGCTCCCCCCGTTCGACCTGCTGCGCATACATGTTGAGCACGGATCTAACGGTGGCGCCGAGCTCTATCAACTGGCGGCGGCCGGTGCGCACCGTGGCGATCTTGTCGTTCAGCAGCGCTCCCCAGCGTGCCTCGCTGTCGCGCACCAGCAAGTTGAGCACGTTGCGCACGGCGAGTTCTTCGCTGGCCACGACCGTGCGGGTCACATCGCGCTGCGTCACCAGCATGACGGCGATCGCCCCCAGGCAAAGGGTCACGCCCACAAGCAGGAAGATTTTGCTGCGCAGCGAGGTTATTCGCATCGACTACCGCCACGGGAAGGAAGCACGGCGCCTGGGCGCACGGGAGTATGTCTTTGCGAAGGATTGTAATTTACTATTGCAGGCTCGTGATTTCAGATCGGACTCAAAGTGCGGCGGGGAATGGAACTGCAAGACAGCGGGGCGACGGGCGCCGTACAGCGGCGCAAACCCGTGCGCAAGGTGATTCTGGCCTGCCTCGCCGTGCTATTGCTGGCGCAGGCCTTGATCGGCGCGCTGAGCCTGTCCGCGCTCGATCGCCTGGCCGCCGACAACACTGCCGAACGCATAGAGCTTCTGGCCCGGCAGGCCGCCGCCCAGGTGCAGACTGGCCTGAATCTTGGCAAGCCCTTGGCGCAATTCTTTGGGCTGCAGCGCCTGTTGGACGGCTTGCAGGCGGAAGTGCCCGATTTCCTGGGCGCACAGGTGGTTCTGGCCGATGGCCGGGTGTTGGCGGCGGCGGGCGCCGCCATGCCGCCGGCCGCGCTGCTGGAGGCCTTGCGGGCCGCGGATGCTGGGGACGAGGTAGACGCCGATGCGGAGGCGATTGCGTTGGACGGGCGCGCGGCGGGCGCCGCCCGGATGGCGGACGGCCAGGTGGTCAGCGTGGCCATACCGCTGGCCCAGGCGGGCGACGCCATGGCCGGCGCGGTCATCCTGCATGTGCAATCGCAGAATATCGGGCGGCGCGCCTTGCTGATAGAAAACATCGAGGTCCTGGGCCTGTCCACCTTGGCGGCGGCCTTGGCGCTCGTGCTGGCGCTACGCTATGTCGTTCCTGTGCACAGCCTGGCCGCGAGCAGGGCCGGGCGGCTCGTGCCGCTGGCCATCCTGCTGCTTGCCCAGGGCGTTTATGCGGGCTACACCATACATAGTTTTCGCGCTGTCTGGGTGGATGTCACCAGGGAAAATTCACGCATGCTGGCGCAGGCCCTGCAAAAAGACCTGGACCGCGTGCTGGGCTATGGCATCGCGCCCGATCGCATGCGCGGGGTGGAGCGGCCCATGGCCAGGCTGGCCGCGGCTTTTCCCGTCATCAAAGAACTGCGGCTTCTGGACAGCCGGGGCGCAGTGCTGAATCGCGCCGATGCGCAGGGAGCCATCCGGGGCGCCAAGGAGGGCATGGGGGCGGCGCAAGAAGAAACGCTGACCTTGCCATTGCGTGTCGGGCCGGATGGGCCGGCGGCGGCCCAGTTGCAACTGGTGCTGGATCAGCGCTTGATCGCATCCGGGGTGCGCGCCCGCATCATGGACGCCGCAACCGTGGCGGTCGTGGCGCTGGTCGCGGCGGGGGAACTGCTGCTTTTGCTGGGGCTGGTGATCAATCGGGCCTTTGCGGCGCGCACGCAGGCGTCCGGCGGCGCGTCCGCCGGCCCGGATGATTCCGCCCAGGCGGGATTGCTGGCGCGGCCCGTGATGTTCGCCTTCTTGTTTGCGATAGCCCTGCCGCTGAGCTTCCTGCCGATCTACGCCAGATCCTTGCTGGGGCAGGACGGGGGCGGGCAGGCGGTGGCTTTGCTGGTGGCCTTGCCCATTGCCGCCGAAATGGCTTGCGGCCTGGTTACCGCTTTGCTGGCGGGGCGCCTGACCGACAGGCGCGGCTGGCAATTCCCGGTTCTTATCGGCCTGCTGATTTCGGTCGCGGGCAATGCGGCTTGCGCACTGGCGGCCACGCTGCCGGCCCTGACGGCGGCGCGCGGCCTGGTCGGCCTGGGCTATGGGCTGACTTGGATGGGCCTGCAGGGCTTCATCGTCATACATAGCCCGGCGGCGTACCGCGGCCGCAATATGGCGGCCGTGGTGGCCGGCCTGTTTGCCGGCCATTTGTCCGGGGCGGCGGTGGGCGCCATGCTGGTGCAGCAGGCCGGGGCGGAGGTGGTTTTCGGCATAGGCGCGGGTTTGCTGTGCCTGCCGGCCATCGCCGTATTGAAACTGATGTGGCCGTACCGGCATAGGGTGGGTCACGGCGGGCCGGAGGCCGCTGCGCCCGGCCGGGCCGTAGCCGCCGCGACGGCGCCCAAGGCGGCGCAGGGTGCAGCGACGCCCGGCGTGGCGACGCCCGGCACGGCGGGGCGCCCGCTGTCGGCCTTGCGCAATCTGCTTTGGACGCGCGATTTCGGCATGCTGCTGATAGGCAGCATCGTCCCTTTTTCCATTGCGCAAGTAGGACTGCTGAGCTACGCCTTGCCCTTGTACATGGAAGCGCAAGGCTCGTCGCCTGCCAGCGTGGGGCGCATCTTCATGCTTTACGGGCTGTGCGTCATCTATGCGGGGCCTCTGATGGGGCGGCTGGCCGATGGCAGCGCAAACAAAAAACTCTGGATAGCGGCGGGGGGCGTGGTGGGCAGCGCCGGCCTGCTCGGCATGTATTTCGCCAGCGGCGTGTGGGCCGCCGCGGCCGCGGTCGCTTTGCTGGCTCTCGCCAGTTGCCTGGCGGGCGGCGCGCAGATTGCTTATATGCTAAGGCTGGAGCACGTGCAGCAATATGGCGCCGGCGCGGCCACCAGCGTGATGCGGGCCGCCGACAAATTCGGCCAGATGCTGGGCCCCTTGATGGTGGGCGGCCTGTTCGCCGCCGTGGGAATATCGCAAGGCCTCGCCCTGACAGGCGCCGTCTACCTGGCCGCAACCGTGGCCTTCCTGGCCTTGGCGCCCAAAGGCGGCAACGGTCAGTGAGCCCCGGGCCGCGCGAGGCTATTCACTTGACGGCCGGGCGCCCGTCTATTTACCTCCGGCTTCTCTTGGTCAGTGCTCGCCATCGGCATGGCCAGCTTCGCGCTGGCTGCGGATGGCTAATACAAATACCGTATCGATGATCTCCACATAACGATACAAGGACACATAGCCTTTAGCGCGTCGGCCAATCACCAGCTCACGCTTGTCGTTTTGAACAGGACGTCCAATCAGTGGATTCCATTCAAGTGCATTGATAGCCTCGATGATCTGGTCGATGCGTTGTTCGGGATTTTCAACGCCGTGCTCATCAAAGTGTTCAAGAATACGCTTGAAGTCGTCAAGAATTTCTGGTGCGAGCTCTATGCGCGATGTCATCGGCGTGTCAACTTGCGGGCCACGGGCGGTGTGGCCTTTTTACCTTGGGCGCGGTCGCGCAGATAGCGGCGCATGTCGTCCCACCCGATGCTGTTGCCGGATGATGCCAAATTCGAATAGCGCGCTTCGGCTTCTTGGTCGAAGTCGGTGCGCCGCTCGTCTTGCGCGGTTTTGTCGGCGATGGCGTCGAGCAGGTAGCTGTGGACGGACTTGCCGGCGCGTTTGGCTGCGGTGGCAACGCGCGCTTTCAATGCTTCGGGCAGGCGAATGGTCGTTGTAGGCATCTCATTCCATAGGATAAGTATATGGCCACAATGTAGCACGAAAGTGCTACATTGTGGCCTCTTAACCTGCAGCAGGCAGGCGCGGGACGCGTGCCGTCAGGGCGGTGCACAATTGCGCCGGGATGGTGCCCGCCGAGCGGGCCACATGCTCTATGGGCAGGCCCTCGGCGCCCCATAGGGTCGCCATCGCGCCCGGACCCGCATCGGGATGATGGCTGAGGTCCACGCTGATGGCATCCATGGAGACCCTGCCGACGATGGGGCAGAGGCGTCCATCGATCAGCACCGAACAATCCTCGCCTATGGTGCGCGGATAGCCGTCCGCGTACCCGCAGCGCAGCAGGCCGATGCGCATGTTGCGCTGCGCCTGGAAGAGCCCGCCATAGCCCAGGCGCGATCCCGCCTCGATATGCTGCTCGCCGTACAGCGGCGCCGCCAGCCGCATGGCGGGCTTCAAGCCCAGCGCCGCGCCGTCCATCTGCGCCAGCGGGCTGACGCCGTACAAGGCGATCCCGCAGCGGGCCCAGGCGGCGCCCGCGCCATGTTCGCCGCCAACCAGCAGCGCTGCGGAATTCTGGGTGCACAACGGCCCCGGCAGATCGCCGGTCAATTGCGCGAAAGCAGCCTTTTCCTCCATCAAAAGCCGGGGATCTTCGGCATCGGCATAGTGCAGCAAATGCCCCAGGCCCGCCAGCCGGCCGGCCCGCCGCAAAGGCTGCAGCCGATGGTAAGCCCGTCTGTAGCGCTCGGGGGCGAAGCCGGCATGGTGCAGGTGGCCGCGGCTCCTGAGCCAGATTTGCGGCGGATGCGGGCTGTGCAAAGCCTCCAGCTCCCGGACCTGCTCATCGCGGTCGATGATCAGATGCAGCGGATGCAGCACAGGGTCGAGCAAGTCGGCGCGGCGAAAGTTCGCGCCCATGACGAGTATCGGCTTGCGCCAGCCCAGGGCGCGGCAATTGTAGGCATCGCCCAAGGCAAGGACGGCCAGCCCGTCGGCTTGCGCCAGCCCCGGCAGCGCCATGGCCAGCGTATGCCCATAGGCATCGGCTTTCACCACGGCCCAGATGCGGGCCGCCGAAGGAGCACCCGGTGTGGCGGAGGAGCCGGCCGGATCGATGCGCAGCAGCCCGCGCAGCCGCGCCAGGTTATGGGCGATGGCGCCGGCGTCGATATAGGCCCGCGCCCCGTCCAGGCCGGCCGCACGGCGGCCCATTGTCCCTTCCGCTGCGCATGGGCCCATCTTTAGCCGTCCTCGGCAGCGTCGGCCAGTATCAGCCGCAGATGATTGTGGTCGCTTTCGCGGCGATATTGGATATCTTGCAGGTAGTGGCGCATCAGGCGCAGGCCGTGGCCGCCTATCCTGGCTTCTTCGACGGAGCTCGCCAATTCGGGCGAGACGCTCAGCGTGGGATCGAACGCAATCCCATCGTCGACGATATCCACCCCCAGCAGGCCGGGCCCCTTCAGCGCGGCCAGGGAAATGGCCCCCGGCTCCGGCTTGCCGCGGAAGCCATACATGACGATATTGCTCAGCGCCTCGTCCATGCACAGGCTGAGCCTGAACGCCGACTTCTGCGGCCACCCATGGCGCTTGGCGACGGACTCCAGCCAGGCCAGCGCCTTGCCCACGGCGTCCGGTCCGGGGATGAGAGACAAAGAGGCAATGATCTGCATGGTGGCGCCGGCGCTATGTTCCCGAAGATATCAATGATCGAAATGTAACCGAATATAAGATAGATTGCCGCGCTGCCCGCTGCTCAGGCGATCGGCTAGCCGCTTGAGCAAGACATGCGATACGCCCGACAAGGCATGCTCCAGGGCGGCCTGGAAGCTTGCTTCGTCGACGTCCAGCAGATCGCTGCGCGCCGCTGTCTGTTCCGCGCCCAATGCGAGCGGCGGGCCCTCGTGCAGCAGCTCGATGTCCAGATTGAATTCGTCGAAGCTGCCGCGTATGCCGCGCAGGCGGCGGCCGCCCGCCGCCTGTACGGCTTCCGCGGCTTCCAGCCCGGCCTGAGCCGCGCGCCGCACCGCATCGCGCCGCGCGCTCCAGCTTGCGCCCTGGGTTTCAATGAATTCGACCACGCGCTGCCCCAACCCGGCCGGGGACGCATCTTCCTCGAAGTCCGCCTGGGCGCGTTGCGAGCTTCCCAGGCGGAAGAGCAGATTGAGCGAAATCGCCGCCAGGCCGGCGACGATGATGCCATTCTTGGCCAGGAAGCGAACGGATTCCGGCGCCAGCGCGGCGAGCTCCGGAATGAAGATGACGCCCATGCCCAGCACAAACGACAAGCCCACCATGAAAATGCCGCGCGAATCCAGGGCGCGCGAGGCGATGAGCTCGATGCCCGACACGATCAGGTAAGCCGCGGCATACACCTCGATGGCGCCGATGACCGCTGTGGGCACCAGCGTCAGGGCCAGCGATACTTGCGGCAGGAAGGCCACGATGGCCAGCAGGCACGCGGCCGCCAGGCCCACCCAGCGCGAGGTGGAGCGGCTGATATGGGCCAGCGCGATGTTGGCCGACGATATCGCATTGGGATAGGCGCCCATGAACGCCGACAGCAGGTTGCCCAGGCCGTTGGCGCGCATCCCGCCGCTCACCATGCGCATATTGGGCCTGCGCCAGTCGGCGTCGTTCATCTTGTGCAGCAGGACGACGCAGCCGAAAGTATCCAGCTGGGTCATCAAGGCCAGCACCGCCACCGCCGCCAGGATGCCGGGGTCTACGCCGAACTCCGGCATCGGCGGGCGGGGCAGGCCGAAGGCCGGCGCACTGGCCAGCGCGTCCCAGCCGTGCAGCTCGCCGACGAAAGCCGCCACCGCGACGCCCGCCGCCAGCCCCGCCATCAAAGCGAACAGCTTGGCGCGGCGGTTGCCCCAGACAGACAGGGCTACGATCACGATCAGGGTGGCGCCGCCTATCAATATATCGGTCTCGTCGGGAGCCGTTCCGTCCGCCAGGCCGGTGACATGGTTCAAGGCGGGGGCGATCAGAGAAAGGCCGGCCACGCAGACGACCACGCCCGCCACGGTGGGCGGCAGCACCGCCCGCAGGCGTGGAACGATGACACCCGCGCCCATGGCCACCGCCCCGTTCACCAGACCCATCAGGACCAGCCCGCCGAGACCGTACTCGGCGGCGACCATGCCCGACAGGATGACCAGCAGCGGATCGGGGATGTGCACCAGCAGCAGCCCCGATCCCAGCCATCCGCCCCAGGACTGCAGGAAGCAGGACAAGGCCATGCCCAGCACGGTGGCGGAAATCATGGCGCGCGTGGTGTCGGAATCCAGGCCGCCTATCTTGGCCGAGGCCAGCACATAGGCGATCAGCGCCAGCGCCGTCGCGGCGTGCTGCAGCGCCAGCCCCGCCAAGGCGATGGCCGGCGGCCTTTCGTTCCCGGCGTACATCAATTCAGGCGGACGTTTCAGTGCAGGCCCTGCAGGCAAGCGGATTCCCCGGAATATCGCCATGGTCCTGTTTCCTCATGATGGGCTGGGATTGTCGCGTATTATATGGTTACGAAGGTATCGGCGGCTCTGGCTGTCGCTGTAAAATCCGCAATTCCCAATACAACGGTTGTTCCCATGAGCCTATCAAGCGAAAAAATCGGCGAGATTCTGGTGGTTTCCACCGCAGGCCAAATCAATAGCGCCAACGCGGCCCAGGTCGAATCCCAATTGCTTGCGCATATCGAGCAGGGCGAACGCCTGTGCGTGCTCGACCTCAGCCAGCTCGACTATATTTCCAGCGCCGGCCTGCGCGTTGTGTTGATGCTGGCCAAGCGGCTGAAGCAGAATTCCGGGCAGCTGGTGTTGTGCAGCCTGCAGCCGCATGTCAGGGAAGTATTCGACATCAGCGGCTTCCTGGCCATCCTGACCGTAGTCGACAGCCGCAGCGCAGCGCTGACATCGCTCGGCGCTTGACCCGCGGTCGTCCGTTGGGAGGGCGCAACTGCGCCAGGGCGTCGGGCAGGCCGGCATCAAGCAACGCCGCATTCGGAGTTTTTTCTATCGGGTCAGGCGCTGGAAGGCTGAACGCCGCGTCATTGCACGCCTGGACCCTGATGCCCGATGAGTTTCGCCCTGGGCGGATGGACGCTAGTTGCCTATTGCGATTTTGGCGTGTTCCTGTACCGCTTCATAGCGGGTTTTTTCTTCTGCCAGGAATTTCGCGTACTGTTCCGGGGTGTTGCCGACGGGCTCTATGCCTTTTTCAAGAAGTTGCTTCCTGATTTCAGGCATGTTCACCACCTTGGATACCATCTCGGACATTTTCCGCGGGATTTCAGGATCTATACCTGCCGGTGCGAACATTCCGAACCAATTCGTGAAGCGAAAATCCTTGTAGCCATTCGTTTCAGACACGGTAGGGACGTCCGGCAATGCGCTGGACCGTTTGTCGCTCGTCACAGCGATGATACGCAGTTTGCCCGATTGATGATGGGTGACGACGGGAGGCATGCCCACGATGGCCAGCGGGATCTGGTTGCCGAGCAGGTCGGTAATGGCCGGGGCCGCGCCGCGGTAGGCGACGTGCATGATGCGGGTGCCCGCTATCAGATTGAGCGACTCGCCCGAGAAGTGCATGGTGCTGCCCACGCCCGGGGTCCCGTAGGACAGTGGCTTCTTCTTCGCCAGTGCGATGAGCTCTTCCAGGTTCTTGGCTTCGACCGAAGGATGCACGGCGATCGCCAAAGGCGTTTCGCCCAGCAGAGTCACGGGCGTCAGGTCCGTCTGCGGATTGTAGCTCGTCTTCTGGCCCGCGATTTGGCCGACCAGCACTTCGGCGGGCGATCCGATCAGCATGGTGTAGCCATCCGGCGCGGCCTTGGCGACGGTCTGGGCGCCTATGGTGCCCGCCGCGCCCGTCTTGTTTTCGACGATGAAGTCCTGGCCAGCGATCTTTGAAAGTTCGCTGGCGACCAGGCGGGCGGTGAAATCGGTGCCGCCCCCGGCGGGATACGGAACGATCAGGCGGACTGCTTGTTGAGGCCAATGGGTGTCGGCGATGGCGGGTGCGACGGCGGTCATCAGAGCGGTCGCGCCCACCAGCGCCATAGTATGTCGGAATTTCAGCATGCGGTTGTCTCCTCGCTATCTATGTTTATGTTCGCCCGGCGCCGTCATTGAAAGTCTGCGGCGGTGCCAGGCGCGGGGGTGAAGCCCAGGTCGCCCCGGGCAATGACGGCCTCACGGCCTCCATTCTCTTCAAGAAGAAGCGCCTGCCGCGCTTTGGCGCGGGCGTCGACGGCATCCGGGTCGCACAAGGACATCAGGCGCCCGTGGCACCGTTCGAGAACGGCGGCGTATGCGGGGTCGCCGGCCAGGTCGATGATTTCTTCCGGATCGCGGTCCAGGTCGAACAGTTGCGAGGGGTAATCGGGATGAGCGTAATAGACGTATTTGAAGCCGCCGTCGCGGATCGCAAAAGCTCCGACGGTGGAGCCCATTCCATGGTATTCCGAGAGAACCACGCGATCGGGTTTTTCACCCCGCGCGAGATCGAAGAGGCTGACGCCCGGCAGATCATACTCGGCGATTGCTTTCGATTCCCCCGTCGCTTCCAGTATGGTGGGAAAGCAATCCACGTGACTGGCCGGCGTGCGGACGACCTGACCCGCGGGAATGTCGGCCCCGCGCAGGATCAGCGGCACCGCCGCGGTTTCTTCATACATGGTGGATTTTCCCCACAGCCCGCGGGTGCCGAGATTGTCCCCATGGTCGCTGGTGTACATCACCCGCGTGGTTTCCGAGAGGCCGGTGTCGTCCAGTACGGAGAGGATCTTGCCTATCTGCTCGTCGAGGAAGGATACGAGTCCGTAATAGCCGGCCAAAGCGCGCTTGACGTCCTCGGGCGACTCGAAGTAGTCGTCGTAGCAGAAGCTGTTGCGATAGTCGTCGAGATAGGGGTGCGAGGAGCGGGATGACGGGTCGTAGAGCTTGGGCATGGGAAGCTCTTGATTCCAGTATCGGTAGAAATGTTCGGGCGGCGCGGTCAGCGGAAAATGCGGGGCGACGAAGGAGACGAACAGCACCCAGGGTTTGTCGTGCTCTTGTCGGCCCCGTTCGCGCAGCCAGACCTGCGCGCGCGCGCAAATATCGCGGTCATAGATCGTATAAGTGGACTCGCCCGGGCCCGCCATGGCCGCCATCTTGCGGGCGCCGCCACGGCGCGGCAGCTCGCTGCGGATGAGGCCCATCAAATCGCCTTTTCCCTCGATGATATGCATGGGGATCTGTTCTTCGGTGAATCCATGGTCTTCGCCCGGGAGCTTGAAGTGCAGCTTGCCTATGGACACGACTTCGTGGCCCCGGTCGCGCAACGCATGATGCCAAGAAGGAATCGAGCCGTCGTAGGCGTCGGCATTGTCCCAGTATCCGATCTGATGGATGTACTTGCCGCAGGCAAAGCCCGCGCGGGCGGGGATGCAGACCGGGCTCGTCGTATAGGTGCTGGTGAAGCTTGTGCCGTCGCTGGCCATCTGGTCCAGGTTGGGGGTCTGCACTATAGGGTGGCCCGCATTAGGGTGGCCCACATCAAGGTGGCCCGCATCAGGGTGGCCCGCATATCCCATGACCTTGGGGTTGTGCTCATCGGACATGATGATGACGAGATTCTGGGGCTTCATAGACTCCTCATATGTTGATACTTTAAATAAATAATACTATATAGTATTAAAGTAATGCAATAATGGAAGCTGATGGAGAGGAACTAGTGGATAATATGGACGGCGCACTCTAGGGAATGTCTTTCCACCAAAAATACGTATGAATGACCCTACCGGCTCGTTTCTTTCCGACCTGCCTCGCCGCATGCAGCGCCTGCTGCGTCCGGGCCTGCCCAAGTACATCGCACTCCGCGATGCGGTATCCAATGCCATTGTGACTGGCGCGCTGGAGCCAGGGGCGCGCCTGCCCACGGAGTCGGAATGGGCGAAACGGTTGCCGCTCAGCCTGGGCACCATACAGCGCGCATTGCGCATGCTGGCGGACGACGGCCTGGTGGTGCGCAAGCAGGGCAACGGGACGTTCGTGGCCGAACGGGAAGCCCGCTCAATGCACGCGCCAATGCACTGCCGGTTTCTCGGCGACGAAGCGAACGAATACCTTCCGGTCTATCCTCAGGTTCTGGCCCGCTATATAGTCCAGACGGAAGGCAGATGGACATCTCACCTGGGCCGCAAGACACCTCTGTGCATCGAGCGCTTGCTGAATATCGGCGGCGAATTCTCTGTGCATTCCCGCTTCTATTGCGATCAGGACCGCGTGCCGTCGTTTGCCCGCCTGACGATCACACGGCTGTCAGGAGAGAACTTCAAGGAAATCATCATGCGCGAAACGGGCCAGATGATCGGGCGTATCAATCAGTTCATGCAGTATCAGGCCTTTGAAGACGCGGAATCTGAGCATCTGGGCGTGCCGGCCGGTACGGTAGGGCAGAAGCTGATGATCTTCGCTTATCTCGGACGCGACAATCCCATCTATTACCAAGAACTGTTGATTCCGCCTCACAACCGCATACATCATCTTTCAGCGGAAGGCCGGGAAGACCTGGCCTCTTCGGTCCCGTCATAGCGCGGGAGCTTCGTCGCGGCCGCCAAGCCGCTGCGCTACGCGCCATACGCCCATGAACGCCGGATGGCTGCGGGCTTTCAGCGCCGCGCTGCATCCAGGGCTTGGCGCAAGCCTTGCAGAGCCTGGTGCAGCCGCGCAAAGGCTGCTTCGCGCCGGGCGTCCAGTTGCTGCGCTTGCTCCAGGCTGATTTCCGTAAAGCCCAGTGTGTCGCCGGGCATGCATTGCGCGATGACGGGCAGGTCCACGGTCGCTACGTGGGCGATCTTCGCATAGCCGCCGGTGGTCTGCCGGTCGGCCATCAACACGATGGGGTTGCCGTCGGGCGGCACTTGCACGCTGCCGAAGCAGGTCGCTTCGGATAGCAGCTGTACGCTTTCCTTCAGCGTCAGCCTAGGGCCGTGCAGGCGATAGCCCATGCGTTCGGAGTCGGCGCTGATGCGGTATTCGCCCGAGAAAAAATCGTCGACGGACTGCGGGGTGAACAGGCTGTCATGCGGGCCGCGCATGCTGCGCAGGGCGCTCCGCGGCATGGCCCCCAGCATGGCGGGCAGATAGATCCTGGTGGTCCATAGCGTTTGTTCCAGCTCGTCCAGCGAGTGTTCATGGAAATCCGCACGCAGCCCCACCGTATCGCCTTTTTTCAGGGCGCGCCCCTTAAAGCCGCCGAAGCCGCCGCGCAGATAAGTGCTGCGGCTGGACATCATCAGCGGAATATCCGCGCCGCCATGCCAGGCGATATAGGCGCGCAGGCCCGACACTCGGGCGCCGAATTCCAGGGTGTCGCCCGCCCGGAAGAGGACGGGGCGGTTGTTGGGGATGGGCTCGCCGTTCAGGGCCGGGCTGAGCTGCGCGCCGCTGATCGCCAGGCAGCCGGGAGCCTCGAAGCGCAGCGTGGGCCCCGCCAAGGTGATTTCCAATGTCGCTTCGTCGCCGTCGTTGCCAGCGAGCAGATTGGCCAGCCGATGGGCGCGGCTGTCCATGGCGCCGCCCACGGGTATGCCCAGATGCTGATGGCCCGGCCGGCCCAAGTCCTGGAAACTGGAAAGCATCCCCGCTTTCAAGACAGTAATGCTCATGTTTGCCTGCGCTGAAGTGCGAGGAATTCCTCGTCGCTGATCGGAACGAACCGGACCGTATCGCCCGGCTCGAGCAATACGGGCGGTTCCTGGTCGGGGGCGAAAAGCACTGCCGGCGTAGCGCCTATGATATGCCAGCCGCCGGGCGATGCGTTCGGATAGATGATGGTCTGCAGATTGGCGATGCCCACCGATCCCGCCGGTACCAGAGTGCGCGGCGTCGGGCGGCGGCCTATGGACAGCCGCTGGTCATGGACGCCGATATAGGGTGCGCCCGGCGCGAAGCCCAGCATGAATACATAGGCCGGCGTTGCGCTGTGCAGCGCGATGACTTCGGCGGGAGCCAGGCCGCAGTGCTCCGCCACCTGAGCCAGATCGGGCCCGCGTTCGCCGCCATAGCATACGGGGATGTCCACTTGCTTGCCGGGCGGGCTTGCGGCCCCGTGTTGCTGGGCCTCGCGCAGGATATTGCCGATGTCGTCGGCCAGGCGGTGGAAATCGATGGCGCCGGAGGGGCCGGGCCGATAATGCACGGCGACGGTGGTGAAGGACGGGACGATGTCGGTGACGCCCTGGATACGGGCGGCCCGCAGCGCCGCCGCCGCCCGGGCGCAGCGCAGCCCGATGTCGACATCGATGCCTGCGCCGAACACCAGCAGCAGGCAGCGGTCGCCCTGCGGAACCATGGTCCAATTTATCGAGGAGCCGCCTGAACTGTGCATCGCTTCCGCCTGTGTGTCTGTTTCAGCAATACCGCCTGCCGGGACCGCATTGCATCGGCATTTATTTTATCGATGTTTGCGTCTTGGACAACGGCGGGCGGCGCGCTGCTTGAACCTTGAGCCGCAGCCGAGGCGCTGCGCCGCTTCAGTCCGGAACGGCCACGCGCGAGGGCGGGAAAATCAGCGAAAACAGGCTGCCGGCGCCGAAGCGGCTCTGTATGGTCAGCTCGGCGTTATGACGCATGGCCACATGCTTGGTGATGGCCAGGCCCAGGCCGGTCCCGCCCGTGGCCCTCGAACGGCCGCGGTCGACGCGATAAAAGCGCTCCGTCAGGCGCGGGATGTCCTGCGCGGCAATTCCTATGCCGGTGTCCTGAACGGAATAGCAGGCATGGCCGCTTTCGGTTATGTACCAGCTCACTGTGATGGTCCCGTCTTTGGGCGTGTAGCGTATGGCGTTCGTCAGCAGGTTGGAAACCGCCGACGCCAGTTCGGACTCTATGCCCATTACGCACAAGTCTTCGGCGATGTTCTCCACGAAGACATGCTGGTCGTTGGACAGGATGCGCCCCTGCTGCAGGGCTGTATGGATGAGGCGGCTCACGCGCACGGGTTCGCCTTCCACCTGGGGCGATGATTCCAGGGCGGAAAGCGTCAGCAGATCCGCCACGATGGCCTGCATGCGCTGCGCCTGTTCCAGCATCAGCGTCTGGTAGCGCTCTTTTTGCTCCTGGCTGAGGGACTCGGGCGGCATGTCGCGCAAGGTTTCCAGAAAGCCCGAGAGCACCGTCAGGGGGGTGCGCAATTCATGCGACACATTGGCGACGAAGTCCTTGCGTGTCGTTTCCAGTTTTTCGACCTGTGTCACATCGCGCGTCACGACCAGGAATTGCCCCACGCCATAGCGAGTGAGCTGGACCAGCAGAGCCTTGTCCTGGCCGTCCTGGCTCAAATGCAAAAGCAGGGGACCGGGCCAGGATGCCTGCCTGGCGTAGCGGGCGAACTCCGGTGCGCGCAGGATATTGAAGATGCTGTGGTGGCGATCCGATCCCAGGTTCAGGCCCACGTGCTCGCCGGCCGTCTGGTTGCACCAGGTCAGGCGCATGCCTTCATCCAGCGTGATCGCCCCGTCGGGCAGCGCTTCGGCCGCCAGCATGATGCCGTCCACATGCTTGTTGAGTTCGTCGATGTCCTGGCGGTCCTTGCGCAATTTGCGGTAGATGGGAGCCAGGATCTCGTCCCACGGACCCACCGAAGGCGGCGGCGGGGCATCGATGTCTTTCACCCACTTCGCGATGCGCGATAGCTGCAGCGCGCTGACCATGATCATCAACAGCAGCCCGAAGGAAAATATCGCCCATCCCGTGGCCGCGCCCAGCCACATTGCAAAGAGCCAGCCGATGGCCGCCCACAAACCGATGGAAAAAAGGGTTTTGATCATTTCGACTAGGTTTCGGGGCTGCTGTTCTTCAAGAGGCTAGGAGGCTTTCGGGGGATGAGCCGTAAAGCGGTAGCCTGCGCCGCGCACGGTCTCTATGTGCTCTTCGTGTCCGGTGGGTTCCAGCGCCTTGCGCAGGCGGCGGATATGCACGTCGACGGTACGCTCTTCCACGAAAACATGGTCGCCCCAAACCTGGTCCAGCAACTGGCTGCGTGAAAAAACACGTTCGGTGTGGGTCATGAAAAAGTGTAGCAGGCGAAATTCCGTGGGTCCCACCGTCAGGCTCCGGTCGCCCCCCTTGACGCGATGCGTGGCGGGGTCCAGCCTTAACGTGCCGACCTCGATGATATCGTCGGTCAGTTGCGGCGCGCGCCGGCGCAATACCGCCTTGATGCGCGCGATGAGCTCTTTGGGCGAGAAAGGCTTGGTGATGTAGTCGTCGGCGCCGGCCTCCAGCCCTTCCACCTTGTCGTGCTCGGCGCCCTTGGCCGTCAGCATGATGACCGGCACGTTGCGGGTGCGCTCGTCGGAACGCAGGGTTTTGGCCAGGGTGATGCCCGATGCGCCGGGCAGCATCCAGTCCAGGAGCACCAGGTCGGGGAGTTCGGCGCGTATCAAGGTCTGAGCCTGCTCGGCATCGAATGCCCGTAGCACCTTGTGGCCGGCAAACGAAAGATTCACGGAAATGAGCTCCTGGATGGCGGGCTCATCTTCTACAACGAGTATGGTTGTGCTCATAAGGCCTGATGATAATGTAAAGCTGATTTCAGAGTGGCGTGTGGCCGCAAGGGGCTTACGGCCGGCGCAGGATACGCCGCGGCTGCCGCAGCCGACCCCGCAGGCCCTCCAGCTGTCCATGCGGAATAATATGGCGCAAATATTTCAGGTTTGTGAAAGTCGGCCTGCGGTTCAATCGGCCGGGAACGGCATGCGGGCGGCGGGGCCTCCCATCCTTGGCAAGGCCGCCTGTTGCGCCGCGCTTTGCCGGGCAATGTGCAACAATGGCGTTTTATGCGCCGCGGGCCGTGGCGGCGAGACGCCTCTCGACAGGCCCTGGCGGGCGGGAATCTCTATCATGCAAAACACGAATACTCCGTCTTCCGTTCCCCCGACCACCGATGCCGGTGCGCCGGAAAGCACGCACTTCGGCTATCAGACAGTGGGCGTCGCGGAAAAGGCCGGCAAGGTCGCCGAGGTATTCCATTCCGTGGCCGACCGCTACGACGTCATGAACGACCTGATGTCGGTGGGCCTGCACCGGATATGGAAAGCGTTCACCATTGCGCGGGCCAGTGTGCGTCCCGGCATGAAGGTGCTGGACATCGCCGGCGGAACCGGCGACCTGGCCAAGGCTTTCGCCCGGGCGGCCGGCGCATCGGGCGAAGTCTGGCTCACCGACATCAATGATTCCATGCTGCGGGTGGGGCGCGACCGCCTTACCGACAAAGGGGTGCTGGTGCCGGCGGCAGTGTGCGACGCCGAACGCCTGCCGTTTCCTTCGAATTACTTCGATCGCGTCACCGTGGCGTTCGGTTTGCGCAACATGACGCACAAGGACCGCGCGCTGGCGGAAATGCGGCGCGTGCTCAAGCCCGGCGGCAAGCTGCTGGTGCTGGAGTTTTCGCAGGTGGCCCGGCCGCTGGCGCCGCTTTACGACTGGTATTCCTTCAATGTGCTGCCCTGGCTGGGGAAAAAGGTGGCGGGGGACGAAGCCAGCTATCGCTACCTGGCTGAATCCATACGCATGCACCCCGACCAGTCCACGCTCGCCGGCATGCTGGAAGCCGCCGGCCTGTCCCGGGTACGGTATTTCAATCTCAGCGCGGGCGTCGTGGCGCTGCACGAAGGCGTGAAGCTGGATTACTGACGCCCGCACCCGGTCCGCCCGGGCCCGAGCCGGCGCGCTCATGCCGCCGGCATGGAATCCGGCGGCAAGTACCGGCATCAAATATATTTACCCGGCGGCGCTTGAACTTCTTTGCATACGGCCGGTCATACGGTATGCTTGTATTCAGCTTGTAGTAAGATTTCACTTGCTATCTGCAAAAACCACTAATTCTAGATCGGGATCAACTCGGCGATGCGCGAACGGCGTATTGCATAACAGGAGCGATACACATGTCTCAACGATTCTCGCGGCTGCTGGCTATCGTCATGCTAGCCGTTTCTGCGGGCGCCATGATGTCGGTGTCTTTCGACGCCGAGGCGCGCCGCATGGGCGGCGGCAAAAGCCTGGGCCGCCAGTCTACCAACGTAACGCAACAGCGCCAGGCCGTCACCCCGCCCGCCGCGGCGTCCAACCCCACGCGTTCCGCGGCTCCGGCTGCCGGCGCCGCCGCGGCGGGCGCCACGACCGCGGCCAAAAGCGGTATGTCCCGCTGGCTCGGCCCCATAGCCGGCATCGCCGCGGGCCTGGGCATCGCCGCCTTGCTGTCCAGCCTCGGCCTGTCGGGCGCTTTCCTTGAAATGATGTCCAGTCTGCTGCTCATCGGTTTGCTGGTATTCGGCGTCATGTTCATCGTGCGCAAGCTGCGCGGCGGCGCCGCGCGCCCCGCCATGCAGCAGGCGGGCGCCGGGCACAACACCATGAATCGCCAGAATGCGCAGGCGCAGTCTTCCATCATGCGCCAGGCGCCCGCCGGTGCGGCCCCATCGGCATCGGCGGCTCCCGCCGCGGTGCCCGCCCCTCCGGTGGACGAAAAATGGTTCATCCCCGGTGATTTCGATACCTCCGCCTTCCTCGCCAACGCCAAGTCGCGCTTCGTGGAAATCCAGGCGGTGTGGGACAGCGGCGATATGGACAAGCTGCGTGAATACCTCACCGACGATCTGCTCGCCGAACTCAAGCCGGAAGTGCTGGCCCGCAAGGAAGGCACGGTAACCGAAGTCGTGCTGCTCAATGCGGAACTCCTGGGCATCGAAGCCGTATCGGGCGGCCATCTGGCCAGCGTCCGCTACTCCGGCATGCTGCGCGAATCCAAGGATGCCGAAGCTTTCCGCTTCGAGGAAATCTGGAATCTCTACAAGGGCGAAAACGCGGGCTGGCTGCTGGCGGGCATCCAGCAAATCCCCGTCGAATACGCGAGCTGAAGCGGTCGGCCGCTGCCGCGGCGGCCGTCTGGCGGTGCGCGAGTTTGCGTTTGGCGGGAATCACATTCGGTCGAGCAGCGCCCGGCTGGGCCAGGCCCGGCCGGGCCGCACTGAACCGGGAGTGATCCAGCATACCGGCGTCCGGCCCCCCGCGTTTTATCTCGATGGCGCTCCTTTCAGGGCGCCATTATTGTTGGCCGTCCGATTTTTATGGTTAAAACCGTTAAACTTGAGCCTTGCTTCATAGGCTCATCACGACAACGGCCGCGCCGCTCATGCCGAACATGTTTCCTTTGCCGCCATTTCTCGAACCATCCGCCGTCTACGCACGCGCATTGAATCAGCTGCTGCGGCGCGAAGACTGGGCGCGCGACCGGCTCAGCCGCCATGCGGGCAAGTCGGTGCGCTTCAAGGTGGGCGGCCTCGTGCTGGGGCTGACGCTGCAGTCCTCGGGGTTCGTGGAAGCCGGCAATGCCGCCGTGGCGCCCGATGTAATCCTCACCATACCGGCCGGCAGGCTGGCCGACATTCCCGCCGTTTTCGGCTCCGGCGACCCGGACGGCCTGGCGGATCTGTTGCATGTCGAAGGGGATGCCGGGCTCGCGCACGTGGTGTCCGGCCTCGCCCGCGATCTGCGCTGGGATATTGAAAGCGATTTGTCCGCGCTGGTGGGCGATGTCGCGGCGCTGCGCCTGCTGCGAGCCGGGCGCGCGCTGGCGGGCGGCATGCAGGCCGCTGGGCGGCGGCTGGCGGGCAACGCAGCAGAATACCTGACGGAAGAAAGCGCCATGCTGGCCGGCTGGCCAGCCTTCGAGGATTGGTCGGATCGGCTGCGGGGCGCGCTCCAGCGCCTGGATTCTCTGGATGCACGCATGGATGCGCTGGAGGCGGCACGCAGGGCGCCCAACACATGATCATGCTTACCTTTTTCCGCCTGTTCTACATTGTTTTCGTAGCGCTGCGCTACCGGCTGGACGAGCTCGTGTTGTCCGGCATCAAGCACCCCATCGCATACGGGCTGTTGCGCGTCGTCCGCTTCGGGCGCCCACCCAGAACCCCGCGCGGCGTCCGCCTGCGGCTGGCGCTGGAATCGCTGGGGCCGATTTTCGTGAAATTCGGCCAGGTGCTGTCCACACGGCGCGACCTGATACCGCTGGATATCGCCATAGAGCTGGCTTTGCTGCAGGACCGCGTGCCGCCTTTCCCCTCGGACCAGGCCGCCGCCGCCATCGAGGCGGCCCTGGGCGCATCGCCCCATACCCTGTTCAAGCACTTCGAGACGGATCCCATCGCATCGGCATCGATCGCCCAGGTCCATTTCGCCGTACTGCACGATGGACGCGAAGTGGCGGTCAAGGTTCTGCGGCCCGGCATGCGTGAAATCATCGAAAAGGATTTGGCGATATTGCGCGTGCTGGCCGGCCTGGTGGAACGTCTGGCCGCCGATGGGCGGCGCCTGAAGCCGCGCCAGGTCGTGGCCGAGTTCGACATCTATCTGCACGACGAGCTCGATCTCATACGCGAAGCCTCCAACTGCAGCCAGTTGCGCCGCAATTTTTCGGCCGGAACCGGACGCGAGCATTTGCTGATGGTGCCCGAGGTGGTGTGGGAATTTTGCGCAACCAACGTATTCACGATGGAGCGGATGCGGGGCATACCGGTCAGCCAGATCGAACGGCTGAAAGCGGCCAATATCGATACCTCCGAGCTGAGCCGCAAGGGCGTGGAAATATTCTTCACGCAGGTGTTCACCGACGGCTTTTTCCACGCCGACATGCATCCGGGCAATATCTATGTGTCGGATGCGCCGGAAACCCTGGGCCGCTACATCGCCCTGGACTTCGGCATCGTGGGCTCCTTGTCCGAATTCGATAAAAACTATCTGGCCCAGAACTTCCTGGCGTTTTTCCGCCGTGATTATCATCGGGTGGCGCGGCTGCATATCGAATCGGGCTGGGTTCCACCCACGACCCGCGAAGAAGAGCTCGAAGCGGCGGTGCGCGCAGTATGCGAACCCTACTTCGACCGGCCGCTGGCCGAGATTTCACTGGGGCAGGTGCTGCTGCGGCTGTTCCAGACGTCTCGCCGCTTCAACGTCGAAATACAGCCGCAACTGGTCCTGTTGCAGAAAACCCTGCTCAATGTCGAAGGCATGGGGCGCGAGCTGGACCCTAATCTGGACCTCTGGAAAACCGCCAAGCCGCACCTGGAGAAATGGATGCATGAAAGGGTGGGCCTGACGGGCTTGCGCAGGCAGCTCGACAAGGAAGCCAGCCAATGGGCGCAGATACTGCCGCAAATCCCGCGGCTTGTGTATACCAACCTGAACCGCGCCGACACCGGGCCTGGGTTAAACTTGGAACTCGAGCGCATGCGGCGCGCGCAAGAGCAGACCAATCGCCTGCTCGTGGTGCTGGCGGCCATAGGCGCCGTGGCGCTGGGCCTGGCGATATGGGCGCTTACCCGTCAATGAAGGCAGTGCGCCGCCCAGCGGTTCGCCGCCCGGCGGTATACGCCGCCCGCATGCAAATGCCGCCATGCATCAAAGGCGATCCAACCCTACCGAGGCCTGAAACATTCCTGTTAAGCGGCCGCTATATTATTATCCGGCAGGGGCTCGGCGCTCCGGTCGGGCCTGTGGATTAATCAAGAGAGATTCCCATGCTTTACCCCGAACTTTTCAAATCGATGGAAGCCGTGCGCTGGAATATGGGCACCGATATCCCGTGGGATGACTTTGATTCCACGAAGCTCAGCGATGATCAGGCCTATACCATCAAAATGAACGCCATCACGGAATGGGCGGCCCTGCCGGCAACCGAAATGTTTCTGCGCGACAACCGCGACGACAGCGACTTTTGCGCCTTCATGTCGGTATGGTTCTTCGAAGAGCAGAAGCATTCGCTGGCGCTGATCGAATACCTGCGCCGCTTCCGCCCGGAATTGGTGCCCACCGAAGAAGAGCTGCACAAAGTGCGCTTCGAGTTCGACCCGGCCCCCGCGCTGGAAACCTTGATGCTGCATTTTTGCGGCGAAGTCCGCCTGAATCACTGGTACCGGCGCGCGGCCGACTGGCATACCGAACCTGTCATCAAGGCCATCTACAAGATCATCGCGCAAGATGAAGCGCGCCACGCCGGCGCGTACTTGCGCTACATGAAGCGCGCCTTGATCCATCGCGGCAAGGAATTCGGCCACAACGCGCGCATTGCGTTTTCCAAGATCGGCGTCCTGATGGCCTCGGCCCATCGTACGCCGCAGGCGCTGCACCCCACCAATCTGCATGTCAACAAAGACCTCTACCCGCAGGACACGGTGCAGTCCAAACTGCCGTCGCCGGGCTGGCTGGAAAACTGGCTGGACAACCAGATCCATTTCGACAAGGAATGGGAAGGCAAGGTCAGTTCCCGCATACTGCACAACATGTCGCTGCTGATGGACAGCACCTTCAATACCGTGCAGGACCTGAACCGCTACCGCAAGGAACTCCTCAAAGGCATGGCGCCCGCCTAGGACGTCCCCCATGCCGGCACGGTTCGAATCCAAGATACTGTCGCGCAGCGATTGCGAGGCGGCGGTGCGCAGCCATGCCCTGGCGCGCCCGCTAGTATTCACCAATGGCGTTTTCGATATTCTGCACCGCGGCCATGTCGCCTACCTGGACGCCGCGGCCCAATTGGGCGCCAGCCTGATCGTCGCCTTGAATACGGACGAGTCCGTGCGCCGGCTGGGCAAGGGGCCGGACCGACCGCTGAATACGCTGGAGGACCGGGCGGCCCTGATCGCCGCGCTGGAATGCGTGGACATGGTCACCTGGTTCGACGAAGACACGCCGCAGGCCTTGATCGAGGCGCTGCGGCCGGATCTGATCGTCAAGGGAGGGGACTACGATATGGAAACCTTGCCGGAAACGGCCAGCGTCAAGAGCTGGGGCGGCCGGGCGGTGGCCATACCTTTTGAATTCCAGCGCTCGACGACTTCACTTCTTGGGAAAATTCGCGGGTGAGCCCGGGCGCCGCTGCGGCGGTTGGCGGCCCTGCGTGTACAGCAACTGGTTGATGGCCATGATGTCCTGGTCGGACAGTATTCCGCTGCTGGCCTTGAGCCGCAGGCTGTTCATCAGCGTGTCGTAGCGGGCGCGCGCCAGGCTGCGCTGGGTTTCATACAGCTGCTGCTGCGCGTTCAGCACGTCGATATTGATGCGCACGCCGATCTCATAGCCGGTTTGATTTGCCTGCAAGGACGCCAGGCTGGATTTTTCCGCCGCGCGCAAAGCGTCGATCTGCGCCAGACCCGATGTAACGCCTGAAAAATATTGCTGGGTCGACAGCACGGCCTGGCGCTTGGCGTTTTCCAGCTCGTAGCGCGCCTGCTGCAGGCGCGAAGCCTGTTCGCGCACTATCGAGGAAAGCTCCCCGCCGGTGAATATGGGTATGGACAGCTGTATGCCCACTGTGCTGTCCAGCGAGCGCGGGCCATTGTTCAGCCCGTAAAGCCCGCGGTCCGATGCGGTGCCCGTCTGCGCCTGCAAATGCAGCTTGGGATAGTGTTCGCTTTTGGCGATGTCGACCTGTTTTTCGATGATCTTCGCATTCAGCTCCGCTTGCGCCACCCCCAGGCTGGCGTCCGAGGACTGCGCCACCCAGTCTTCCAGGCGGTTCGGCTCGGGGGCGGGCAAAGCCGTGTCGGGGGCCAGTTCGGCCAGTTCGCCGGGGCGCTCGTTGATCAGCCTGGCCAGCTGGTCCTGAGCCACTTGCAGCGCATTGCGCGATTGCAGCTCGCTGGCATTGAGCAGGTCCAGGCGGGCCTGGGCTTCGTAGGTGTCGGCGATGGTGGTGCTGCCCAGTTCGAAGCCTTGCCGGGCGGCTCGCAACTGGGTTTCCACCGCCTCTTTCTGCGCCAGCAGGGCGCGCAAGGTATCCTGCGCCGCCAGCACGTCGAAATAGGCTTGGGATACGCGCAGTATCAGGTCCTGATAAGCGCGCGCGCGGGTGACGTCGGCCAGGCTGGCGATATATTCGGCGCGCTTCAGCTCGCCCCATGCACTGATGTCGACCAGGGGCTGGACCAGCGTGAGCGCCCATAATGCGCGGCGCGTGGTGACGCTGTCGTTCAGGCTGCGTATGCGCCTGGCGTTGTCGACCTCCGCCACGCCGTCCGCGGTAATCAAGGGTAGCAGGCGGGCCCTGGCCTGGGGGACTTTTTCCTGGTCCGCATCGCGCCCCGACTTGCTGGCGGCGTAGATGGGGTCGCGCTGCAGCGCCAGTTGCCAGACCTGCAGGAGATCCTGGCCGTGGCCGGGCGATGCGCCGCCCGCCAGGAACAGCGTCAGTGCGAGCTTAGCGCGCCAGCGGCCGTTGGGCATTTAGAACTTGAATTGCGTTACGGCTGCGCCGCGCAGGGGCTTGATGACCGTGTCGAACAGGCCGACCGTCTCGAAACTGGCGGCGTTGTTGCGAGTGATGCGGTAGGCGGTCATGATGGGATTCTGCCCGACCACGGCGACCAGGCGGCCGCCGATGCGCAACTGGTATTTCAAGGCATCCGGAACGACGGGCACCGAGCCGGTCAGCAGGATGGCGTCGTATTCGGTGGTGCCCCAGCCGGCGTGGGCGTCGCCCGTTTCCACCCTGACATTGGCCACATGGTTGCGCTCCAGGTTTTGCTGCGCGAAGGCGGCCAGGCGGCTGTCCACTTCGATGCTGGTGATCTGATGCGCCAGCCTGGCGAGCAGGGCGGCCTGGTAGCCCGAGCCCGTGCCGATTTCCAGCACGCAATCAGTGGGTTTGAGCTGCAATTCCTGCGCCAGGCGGGCTTCCAGCTTGGGCGTCAGCATGCTTTCGCGCGTGTCGACGGAATTGATGATGAGCGGCAATTCGACATCGGAGAAAGCCAGGCCCTGCATGGAGGGCGGGACATAGCGCTCGCGCGGGGCTTCGAACAGCGCTTGCAGCACCCGGGGATCGAGCACCTCCCAGGGGCGGATCTGCTGCTCGACCATATTGAATCGAGCCTGTTCGATTTCTGACAGGGCGGTGGCGTTCATAGCTTCAGGAATAAACAATGGATAAGGACAACGGCGGGAGTCAGCCCATGCCCGGGAAAAAAAGGGGAAAAGGCGGCTCGGCCGAACCCGCCTACTATAGCGTATTTGCTTTCATTTTGTTGCCGCCCACCACTCATGGAAATGGTGCACCGGCCCATGGCCGCTGCCCACCTCCAGGTCGCCCGAGCGTGCGATCGCATTGACCAGATAAGCCTTGGCGCGTTCCGCGGCCTGCGGCACGCTGCCCGACTGCGGCAGCAGCGCGGCCAGTGCGGCCGACAGCGTGCAGCCGGTGCCGTGCGTATTGCGGGTATCGATGCGGCGCCCCGGCAGTTCGATCAGGCGGTCGCCGTCGTGCAGTACGTCCACCGTATCGCCGCCGGGCAGATGCCCGCCTTTCAGGAACACCCAGCGCTCGCCGGTATCGTTCAGCAGCCGCCGCAGCTTTTCCGCGGCCCTGCGCATTTCCTTCAGGGTGTCCGCCGGCGCGCTGCCCAGCAGCACGCCCGCTTCCGGCAAGTTGGGCGTCAGCATGGTGGCCACGGGCAGGAGGCGCTCGCGCAGCTCGCTGATCGCCGGCTTTTCCAGCAGATGGTCGCCGCTCTTGGCCACCATCACCGGGTCCAGGACGATGTGGGCGGGCCGCCAATGTTCCAGCCGTTCCGCCACCGCGCGGGTCACGGCCTGCTGGCCCAGCATGCCTATCTTGACGGCGTCCACGCGCACGTCCGTGAACAGGGTGTCGATCTGCGCCGCCACGAATTCCGGCGGCACGGGGCATATGCCTGTGACGCCTTGCGTATTCTGGGCCGTCAGGGCGGCGATCACCGCCATGCCATAGGCGCCCAGCGCGCTCATGGCCTTGACGTCGGCCAGAACGCCGGCGCCGCCGGAGGGGTCGACGCCCGCGATGCTCAGTGTGTTGGGAATCATGCTTGTTCTCTCTATGCTGTCTGTGTATTCAGAGACGGATCGGCGCGCAATGCGCAAGGATAATCCATTTTGCGCCGCATACGTCGGAAAGCCCACGGGGGAACGAGGGCGGGCGTTCGCGGAATTCAGCGGGCCCGGTCCACATAGCGGCAGAGCTCTTCCGCCGCGTCCACCAGCCGCGGCCCGGGGCGGAACAAGGCGTCGGGGTCTATGGCGTATACGTTTCCCCGGATGGCGGCCGGCAGGCGCAAGGCGGTCCAGCGGCTGCGGATTTCATCCAGCTGGGGCGGGCTGCTGCCGGGGCCGATAATGACCCGGGGGTTTTCCAGCAATACGCTTTCAGGGCTCACGCGCGCCGCGGGCATGGGCAGGCCGGCATAGATGTTGACTCCTCCGCATGCGGCCAGCACATCGTTCAGCAGCGGGTCCCGCCCTATCGTATAGAGCGGGACGGAGCCGATTTCGATGAAGACCGGTACGGACGCGCGCCCGGCATACCGGCGCCGCAGGTCGGCGATGCGCTCGGCCAGCGAGCGCGCGGCGGCGGCCGCCGTTTCCTGCGTGCCGAACAATTGTCCATAGCGAATGATTTCGGCGGGGATGTCATCCAGCTTCTGCGGGCGGGAGTAGAGCAGGGCGATGCCCAGTCGTTCCAGCGCCGGGGCCAGGGCCCGGACCGCGCCGGTGGGCAGCCAGGCGATGACGGTGTCCGGCCTGAGCGCCACTGTTTGCTCCACGCTGACGCTCACGCCGTCGCCTATTTTGGGGATGGCGCGGGCGGCCGGCGGATAGTCGCTGCTGTTGACCGTGCCGACGATGCGCTCGCCCGCCCCGGCGGCGAAAACCAGCTCGGTGATATGCGGGGTCAGGGTGATGACGCGTGTAACGTGGGCGTGGACGCCGGCGGGCGCCGCCGGCCGGCTTGCCTCCTGCGCGCCGCCCCGGTCGCCCGCGTCCTGGGCCCCGGCCGGAGCGGCCCCCGCAGCCCAGAAGAACGCCGCGCAGCAGGATGCCGCCATGGCGGCGATGCGGCGATGCAAGGCGTCGCGGCGCGCCATCGCCTACATGCGGAACGAGAAGTTCACGAAGACATTGGAGCCCGGCGTGTTGTACCCGTATATCATCGCGTAGTCTTTGTTCAGCAGGTTGTTCCAGCGCAATTGCACGCCGGCGCGCTTGCTGAAGTCGTACGAGGCGGTCAGGTTCAACAAGCCAAAGCCTCCCAGGGTCACGCGCTGCGGCTGGAAATTCTGGTCGAAGGCGCTGTCATAGCGCTTGCCGGTGAATTGGTATTCCGCGCCTACGGTCAAGGCATCGATGCGATGCTCCGCGCCCACATGGAAAACCTGCTTGGCCCGCTGCACGAGCTGCAGCCCGGACTGGTCGTCCTTGGGGTCCATGAAGTCCGCGCTGGCCCGCAACGTGGTGTTCCCCCAGCGCTGTTCGGCCGTCAGCGTCACGCCCCGTATGGTCGCTCTATCCACGTTCTTGGCGGTGTTGGCGTTGATGGCGGGGTCGAACACGGAGTTCTGGATCATGTCGCGTATCTTGTTCTGGTAGACGACCAGGCCAAGCTGCGTGCCGCCGTCCGCATAACGGATGCTGGCTTCGATGTTGCGCGATTTTTCCGGCTTCAGATCCGGGTTGTTCTGATAGCGCGGGCCCCAGATCGAAGCCGGTGTGCTGGGTGCGTACAGGTAGGCGAACGTGGGGGCCTGGAAGCCGGTACTGCCGGCGATGCCGACGCGCCATTTGTCGCTCAGATCCAGGTCGTAGGCCAGGCCTCCCGTCGTCTCGCTGCCATAGCCCGACACATTGTCGTTGCGCACGCTGGCCTGGACGTGATGGATGTCGAAGTCGCCCCGATAGATCAGGCCGGCCGAATTGGTGTCGCGACGATTCTCCAGATAATTGGACTGGCTGTCCGCCCTTTCCTCCAGGCGTTCCAGGATCACGGACAGGCGCTGATCCTCTGTGAACTGCAGATTGTTCTGCCAGGTGTAGGACCGCTGCAGGCTGCCGACGCTGGAGTCGAAATCCGGGATGCGGGTATCGGTGAATTCCTTCGAAAAGCCAAGGCGCAGCACGCTTTGCCAGTAATCGGTGATGTCGTTCGTGCTCGTCAGGTTGTAGGCCTGCTGGCGCGTGATGGAATGGGTGGGGCGCGGATCGGGGCCCGCGTCGAACTGCCCGTCGATATAGCCGTTGTAGGCGGTCAGGCCGATGTGCTGGCCGGGCCGCCAGAGATAGCCCAGGGAACCCGTCAGGGCATGCTGGCTGTAGCCGTCGCGATCGCGGTTATAGGTAAAGTCGCCCGACAGCGGGTTGGCGGCGCTGAAGCCGTTACTGTCGGCCATGCTCGCCGCCAGGCTGTAGTCCCAGCCGCCTTCCGCACCGGAAACGCCGGCGCTGGACTTGAAGGTGTCGTAGCTGCCGTAGCCGATATTCCCCCAGGCGCTCAAGGGTCGGTCGGCGCCGGTTTTCTTCGTGATGATGTTGATGACGCCGCCCATGGCGCCGGAGCCGTACAGGCTGCTGCTGGCGCCGCGCACGATTTCTATGCGCTCGATCAGGGCGGGGTCGATGGCGTTCCAGCTGGTCGAGCCGGTGGTGATGCTGTTGATGCGTATGCCGTCCACCAGCACCTGGGTGTGCTGGGTGGGAGAGCCGCGCAGGAACACGCCGGTGGTGGTTTGCGGGCCGCCGCTATTATTGATCTGGATGCCGTGCTGCCGGGCCAGCACCTCCGCCACGCTGTCGCTGCCGGACAGGCGCAGCGTTTCCTTGTCGATGACGCTGACATCGCCCAATACATCTTTTTCGAGCTGCGGGCTACGGCTCGCGGTGACGACGATTTCATCCAGCCGGGGTACGGAATCGGCGGTTTGGGCTGCGGCGATGAGGGGGAAACAGGCAAGGACGGCGAGCGCCAAGGGGTGGGGTGTGAGAGACATGGTAGGCCCTGTAAGACGTGCGTCCCCGCACGCCAGAATGAAAACATCCCGGCTTGGGCGCGGCGGCCATGCCGGCGCGCGCATCCCGAAGATGGACTAAGGGTCGATCAAGGCCGGTATCGGGCTGGCATGCGATGCATGACTACCGTTGCGGGGGCAGCACAGTTTAGGCGCGGCTACGCTGCCGCGCGCGCCTTCCTGTTTCCCATTTAACTTTCGCAGGGCCTGGGGCTGCGCCGTGAGGCGGCCGCCATGCTCCGAAAGCACCTTTTTCGCGGGTGGAATATAGCACAGCGGCCGCATGCGCCGCACATGAAACCCTTCCCGGAACATGCCTTTATGCCCGGGGTACTACAATAAGGGCCTTGTCCACATTGCCTCGTCCATTGCCAGGTAGCACCGTGCCCCATCCGTCCTTGCCCTATCCTTTGTCCTCGTATACGCATGGCGCCGAATTCGCGCGCCTGCTTGGCGAACGTATCCTGATCCTCGACGGCGCCATGGGCACCATGATCCAGCAATACAAGCTGGGGGAAATGGATTTTCGCGGCGAGCGTTTCGCCGAGCATGTCAAGGACGTCAAAGGCAATAACGAACTGCTGTCCCTGGTGCGGCCCGACATCATCGATGAAATCCACCGCGCCTATCTGGAAGCGGGGGCCGACGTCATCGAGACCAACACCTTCGGCGCGACCGCGATCGCGCAAGGGGACTACGGCCTGCCCGAGCTCGCCTACGAAATGAATGTGGCCTCGGCCAGGCTCGCGCGAGCCGCCTGCGACGCCTACAGCACGCCCGACAGGCCGCGCTTCGTGGCCGGCGCCCTGGGGCCGCAGCCCAAAACGGCCTCGATTTCGCCGGACGTCAACGATCCGGCCGCGCGCAACGTCACGTTCGAGGCGCTGCGCGATGCCTACGCCGAACAGCTCAATGGCCTGCTGGATGGCGGCATAGACATCGTGCTGATCGAAACAGTGTTCGACACCTTGAATGCCAAGGCCGCCATCTTCGCCGTGGAAACCGTGTTCGAAGAGCGTGGGGTGCGCCTGCCCGTCATGATCTCCGGCACCGTCACGGACGCCTCCGGGCGCATCCTGTCCGGCCAGACCGTCGAGGCTTTCTGGAATTCGGTGCGCCATGCGCGGCCCATCACCATAGGCCTGAACTGCGCCCTGGGCGCCGCGCTGATGCGGCCGTATGTGGCCGAGCTGTCCAAAATCTGCGACACCTATATCTGCGTCTACCCGAACGCCGGCCTGCCCAACCCCATGGCGGACACCGGCTTCGACGAAACGCCCGCCGACACATCCGGCCTGCTGGAGGAATTCGCGCGCGCCGGCCTGGTGAACATGGCCGGCGGCTGCTGCGGCACCACGCCGGACCATATCCGCGCCATTGCCGAGAAGGTCGCCGGCCTGCCCATACGCGTCGTGCCGGACATCCCCGTCAAGACGCGCCTGTCCGGCCTGGAGCCTTTGAACATAGACGCCGACTCGCTGTTCGTGAACGTGGGCGAGCGCACCAATGTCACCGGCAGCAAAATGTTCCTGCGGCTGATCCGCGAGGAAAAATACGACGAGGCCCTGTCGGTCGCGCGACAGCAGGTCGAGAACGGCGCGCAGATCATCGACATCAACATGGACGAAGCCATGCTGGATTCGGCCGTCTGTATGCGGCGCTTCCTGAACATGATCGCGTCCGAGCCCGATATCGCCCGGGTTCCCATCATGATAGACAGCTCCAAATGGGAAGTCATCGAGCAGGGTTTGCGCTGTGTGCAGGGCAAGCCGGTGGTCAACTCCATTTCCATGAAGGAAGGCGAAGAGGCTTTTCTCGAGCATGCCCGGCTGTGCCGCAAATACGGCGCCGCGGCCGTGGTCATGGCTTTCGACGAGCAGGGGCAGGCGGACAACCTGGAAAGGCGCAAGGAAATCTGCGCTCGCGCGTACCGCTTGCTGGTCGAGGAAGTGGGCTTCCCGCCGGAAGACATCATCTTCGATCCCAACGTGTTCGCCATCGCCACGGGCATCGAAGAGCACAACCACTATGCGGTGGACTTCATCGAGGCCACGGGCTGGATCACTAAAAACCTGCCCCATGCCCGGGTGTCCGGCGGCATTTCCAACGTCAGCTTCTCCTTCCGCGGCAATGAAGCCATGCGCGAGGCCATCCATGCGGTGTTCCTGTATCACGCCATCGCGCAGGGCCTGACCATGGGCATCGTCAATGCCGGCCAGTTGGGGGTCTATCAGGACATAGACAAGAAAGTGCTGGACATGGTCGAGGATGTGGTCCTGGACCGGCCCGAGCCGCTGGGCAAGACGGATCCGGCCGATGAGCGCACGCCCACCGAACGCCTGGTGGAGCTGGCGGAAACCATCAAAGGCTCGGGCGGCAAGAAGGAAGAAGACCTGAGCTGGCGCGAGCAGAGCGTGGAGCAGCGTTTGTCCCACGCGCTGGTGCATGGTATCACCACGTATATCGTCGAAGACACCGAAGAAGTCCGCCAAAAGATCGCCGCCGCGGGCGGGCGGCCCATACAGGTCATCGAAGGCCCGCTGATGGACGGCATGAATATCGTCGGCGATTTGTTCGGCGCGGGCAAGATGTTCCTGCCCCAGGTCGTGAAGTCGGCGCGCGTCATGAAGCAGGCCGTGGCGCATCTGATTCCGTTCATCGAAGAAGAGAAGCGCCAGATCGAAGCCGCGGGCGGCGATGTGCGCCCCAAAGGCAAGATGGTCGTCGCCACGGTCAAGGGCGATGTGCACGACATAGGCAAGAATATCGTTACGGTGGTCTTGCAATGCAATAACTTCGAAGTCGTGAACATGGGCGTCATGGTGCCGTGTGCGGAAATCCTCGCCAAGGCCAAAGAGGAAAACTGCGACATCGTCGGTTTGTCGGGGCTCATCACTCCCAGCCTCGAAGAAATGGCCTATGTCGCCTCGGAAATGCAGCGCGACGATTACTTCCGCAGCCGCAAGCTGCCGCTGCTGGTGGGAGGCGCCACCACCAGCCGCGTGCATACGGCGGTGAAGATCGCCCCCAATTACGAAGGGCCGGTCATTTATGTGCCCGATGCCAGCCGCTCCGTGGGCGTGGCCACCAGCCTGATGTCGGACCAGGCCGAGGCGTATCTGGCCGAAGTGGCCGAGGAATACGAGCTCGTCCGCACCCGCCATGCCAACCGCAAGGCGACCCCTCTGGTCAGCCTGGAGCAGGCGCGCGCCGAGCGGCCCGCCATAGACTGGGCCAATTACACGCCGCCGCGGCCCAAGTTCATCGGGCGGCGCGTCTTCAAGAATTACGACTTGTCCGAGATCATCCAGTTCCTGGATTGGACGCCTTTCTTCCAGACCTGGAGCCTGTTCGGACAGTACCCCGCCATACTCGACGACAAAGTGGTGGGCGAGCAGGCGCGCAAGGTGTTCGCCGAAGGCCAGGCGATGCTGAAGAAGATCATCGAAGGCCGCTGGCTCACGGCCAGCGGCGTGGTGGCTTTCTATCCCGCCAACACGGTCAATGATGACGACATCGAAATCTACCGCGACGAATCGCGCACGGAAGTCCTGCTGACCTGGCGCAACGTGCGCCAGCAAACGATCAAGCGCGAGGGCGTGGACAACAAATGCCTGGCCGACTACATTGCGCCCAAGGAAACCGGCATTGCCGACTACATCGGCATGTTCGCGGTGACGGGCGGGCTGGGCATCGAGAAATACGACCAGGCTTTCTTGGACGACAACGACGACTATTCCAGCATCATGCTCAAGTCCATTGCGGACCGCCTCGCCGAAGGCTTTGCAGAATGCCTGCATGCGCGCGTGCGGCGCGACCTCTGGGGCTACGCGTCGGACGAGTCCTTGAGCAATGAAGACATCATCGCCGAAAAATACCAGGGCATCCGCCCCGCCCCGGGCTACCCGGCCTGCCCGGAGCACGTCGTCAAGAAGCCCATGTTCGAGGTCCTGCAGGCCGAAGAAATCGGCATGCGGCTCACCGACAGCTATGCCATGTATCCCGCTTCCAGCGTCTCGGGTTTTTACTTCAGCCATCCGCAGTCCCAGTACTTCAATGTGGGCAATATCGGCGACGACCAGGTGCAAGACTATGTGCGGCGCAGCGGGCGCGACGAAGAAGACGTGCGCCGTACCTTGGCCAGCACCTTGAGGTAGGCTGGGGCTTGCCGATGGACCCAAAGCCCACCGGCCCGGCGCAAGCCGATCAAGCGGGCTCGGCCCGGCGCAAGGCGCTGGGCGACTTCCTGCGCCGCGCCCGCGAGCGGGTGGCGCCGCAAGCCATGGGCCTGCCGGCGGGCGCCAGGCGGCGCACTCCGGGGCTGCGCCGCGAAGAGCTTGCCCAGTTGTGCGGCATCAGCGTCACTTGGTACACCTGGATAGAGCAGGGCCGGGATATTTCCGTATCCCCCGCGGTGTGGGCCAGGCTGGCGGATGTCCTGGGCCTGGCGCGCGCCGAACGCCATTACCTGTTCGAGCTGGCGGAATGCGCCGACCCCGAACATGGCCGCGACTTGATCACGCCGCTGCCCGCCCACCTGGCCGATTGCGTGCACAGCATCATCGCGCCGGCTTACATCCTGGATCGCTGCTGGAACATGCTGGCGCGCAATGCGCCGCTGCTGCATTTGTTCGACGGCTGGCCGGACCGCGACCCGGCTCCCAACCTGCTGCGCTACATCTTCATGGATCCGGCCGCGCGCGAACTCGTCGTCGATTGGGAGCAGCGCGCCAGCCGGGTGGTCGCCGAGTTCCGCGCCGATGCCGGCGCCCACGCGGACAGCGCCGACGTACGCAGCGTGCTCGGCGAACTATTGCAGGCCAGCAGCGTCTTCGCCCACTGGTGGACGCGCCATGCCGTGGTCGACCGGGAAGGGGGCCTGCGGGAATTCAACCATCCCCGTGACGGTTTGCTGCGATATCAGCAGCTTACCTTCCGCCTAGCCACCAGGCCGGACTGCAAGCTGGTCATGTTGCTGGAGAGCGGCCAGGGCCGGAAGTAGGGCCAAGGGCATGGGGCCGGGCCCGGCCGGTTTTCATTATCCGCGGACCCGTCATTGACGGCCATGCAGGTGGTCGCCGGCGCCGGCCGGCAGGCGCGAAAAAGAGATTGCGGAGGCCGCCGTGATCAGCCCTATTACGATGAAACCCCAGATAATGTCCGTCAGCGTCAGTTCCGCGCCGCCGCGTATCGCCATGCTCAGGTTCAAGGTGACCGCCGCGCAGGCCACGCCCAGGCTGATGCCCAGTTGCTGCGCCATGGCCGCAAAACTGCTGGCGCGGCTCATGTCTTCCGGGCCCAGGTCGGCATAAGTCAAGGTATTGACGGCGGTGAACTGCAAAGATCTGAAAAAGCCGCCGATGATCAGGATGGCCGCCATCAGCCAGATCGGCGTGTCGGCGCGGAACAAGCCGCACAAGGCCACGAAGGCGCCCGCCAGCAGCGCGTTGAGGACCAAAACGCGCTTGAACCCGAAGTGCTTGATGATGGGCGTGGCGACCAGCTTCATGGCTATCGAGCCGATGGCGCCGGTGAAGGTGATCATGCCCGCCGAAAAAGGCGACAGCCCAAAGCCCACCTGCAGCAATATGGCCAGCAGGAAGGGGGCGGCGCCCACGGCGAAGCGGCACAAATTGCCCCCCAGCGTGGCGATGGCGAAAGTGGGCGTGCGCAGCAGCTGCAGGTCGATGATGGGGTGGGCGGCGCGCCTGGCATGCCATACATACAGTACCCCGCAGCACAGGCCTGTGGCGATCAGCGCCGCCAGCCAGGCCGGCGGCAAAGAGCGGTGGCCCAGGGCCTCGAAGCCGGAAACCAGCGTGGCCAGGCAGATGCCGCTAAGGATGAAGCCCGGCCAGTCCAGCCGCTGCGGAACGGTAGGGTAGTCGTCGCGGATGTAGTGCAGAACCCGGTGTTTGTCAACAATGATGTCCGTTTTCTTCATGCCGCGTGATTCAATTCTTGAGGCGCTGCGGCACGTTCTTTGGGCGGGTTTAACCACACCTCACCGACCGGGTTCCAGTCACGCGTAT
>Ga0182744_1000424_pt1 | contig 40849 bp, 38 predicted proteins | sample eDN3rd30CKraftMG_FD_128525 | JGI IMG/M metagenome (GOLD analysis project Ga0182744, IMG submission 128525) | Enriched Miracle-Growth compost microbial communities from Emeryville, California, USA - eDNA 3rd pass 30_C Kraft MG (version 2) (version 2) ... | reverse complement strand
GGGCGCGGTGCTTTATCAATCCGTCATGAAGCTCGCGGCCCTGCCCGGCGACACGAAGCTCTATTGCGGTCACGAGTACACGCTCTCCAACGGCAAGTTTGCACTTGCCGTCGACCCGCAGAACCAACGCCTGCAGGATCGCATGAAGGAAGTGGCCGCCCTGCGCGAGAAGAAGGCCGCCACCCTGCCCTCGCTGCTGTCGTTGGAAATGGAGACCAATCCGTTTCTGCGCGCCGATGACCCGGGCATCCAGAAGAACCTCGGCATGAGCGGCGCCGATCCGGCCGCCGTCTTCACCGAATTGCGCGAACGCAAGAACAAGTTCTGAGCGCAGATGACCGCGCAGGCTGACGTGCAAGCTAACGTGCAAGTCACGATGACCGCCCAGGATGTGATCGCGCTGCTTGACTTGCAGCCGCATCCCGAGGGCGGCCATTTCCGCGAAACCTTTCGCGACTTGAAGGCCGATGCTGGCGGCCGCGCCTGCTCGACCTTGATCTATTTCCTGCTGGCTGAGGGCGAGCGCTCGGCCTGGCACCGCGTCGACGCGACCGAGATCTGGCATTACTACGCCGGCGCACCGCTGCAACTGGAGATTTCGACCGACGGCGCCACCGTCGAGACCCTTTTGCTCGGGCCGGACCTGCTGGCCGGCCAGCGGCCCCAGGGCGTCGTGCCGGCGCATGGCTGGCAGGCGGCGGCGAGCCTGGGCGCCTGGACGCTCGTCGGCTGCACCGTAGCGCCGGGTTTCGAATTCTCGGCATTCGAGTTGGCGCCGCCGCAATGGCGTCCGTCGGAATCCAAATAAGCGCCTCAATTCCTTATACGACTCCTTAACAGCCCGCTGGCATAGTCGGCGCGGAAGGCCCGTCGCTTCGGAATGATCCTGCTCTGTCGCGTCGCCAATGCCCGGCCGGCCCTCCGGCATGCGGCCAGACATTGCGGTGATGATGTGAACGAACGCCCGGCTTCTATTGCGCAGGAAGGCCCCCTGACACCAAATGATCCGCTATCGATCCTGAATTCGATCGGCGAGGTCGTCTACACCTGGGATATTGCGTCCGATCGGCTGGAATGGGGGCCGAATGTCCGCGACGTTCTCGGCCTGCCGGCGGCGGCGCTTGCCAGTGGCGCCGCCTTCAACGACCTGCACGCGCCGGATTCGCGCGCGTCGCGATTCGAGACCATCATGAAATCGCAGCTCCGCGATCAGGGCGCCGGCGTGCGCTACAACATTCAATACGGCATGCGGATCGACCTGCCGTCAGGCGAACGAGCGCCCACCACCTGGATCGAAGACACCGGCCGCTGGTTCGCCGACCAGAACGGCAAGCCGGTGCGCGCCCATGGCGTGCTGCGCAATTTCAGCGCCATGCGCAACGACGGACAGACCAGCGCGCTGGCGGCGAATTTCGACCCGCTGACCGGCACCCTCAGCCGCACCCGGCTCGCCGAACAGGTCAGCCGCCAGCTTGAGAACGCCAAGCGCCGCCACTCCAACTTCGCTTTCATCCTGCTCGGCATCGACCAGTTATCGGAGATCAACCGCCGCTTCGGCTTCACCGTCGGCGACGAACTTCTGGCCGGGCTTGGCCTCTATCTGCGCAGCCAGCTTCGCATCACCGACGCCATCGCGCGCTATGCGGGCAACCGCTTCGCGCTGGTGCTCGAATCCTGCGACCAGCAGAAAATGCTTGCTGCTGGACGCCGCCTCGACAAACTCATCGGTGGTCGACAGTTCGATACCTCGGCCGGCCCGATGTCCTGCAGCGTCCGCATGGGCGGCCTTGTCGCCCCCACCGATGCGCGCAGCGTGCAGACCATTTTCCAGCATGCCGAAGAAGCCCTGCTGACATCGCGTTCGCGCTCCGCCGAGCGCTTCGTCATCTTCGAACCGAGCCTGGCGCTCAACGACCGGAAACGCCGTACGCAAGCCATGGCCGATGCGATCGTAGCCGCCTTGAACGACCGCCGTATCTCGATTGCGCTGCAGCCGATCATCGCCGCTGCCAATGGCCGGCCGGCGCTCTACGAAGCGCTGATGCGCCTGCGGCTCGAGAATGGCGACATCATGTCGCCGGCGGCGGTTTTCCCGATCGCCGAGAAGACCGGCCTCGTACAATTGCTCGACCGTCGCGTTCTCGAATTGGCCCTCGAGCGCATGAGCGCCGATCCCGCCCTGCATCTGACGGTGAATGTCTCCAGCATGACCGTCCATGACATCAGTTGGGTCGATCAGATCAAAGCGCTGCTTGCCATGCATCCCGGCACGGCTGAGCGCCTGATCATCGAAATCACCGAGACATGTGCGATCGAGGATATCGAATCCACATGCCGGGCGATCAGCGACATCAAGGCGCTGGGCGTGAAGGTTGCGATGGACGATTTCGGCGCCGGGCACACCTCGTTCCGCAATCTGCGGCGCCTGCAGGTCGACATGATCAAGATCGACGGCGCGTTCATTGAAAACCTGACGCGCTCCGCCGACGACCGCTTCTTCGTCCGCACCCTGATCGAACTCGCCAAGCATCTCGCGATCCCGGTCGTCGCCGAATGGATCGAGAACCGCGAGACAGCCGACCTGCTGACCGAATGGCAGGTGGATTATTTCCAGGGCGATTTCTTCGGCGCCGCCTCCGAAGACACGATCACCGCCGCCGCACCCGGCAGGTTGTCCGCGTAAGCGTTTTCACGCGGCATGCGATAGCGAAAAGCCGATGCGAATGCGATCGGCTTTCGCAACCCTGACCTTTTCAGCACCCCCTGCAAAATCTATGATGTGGCCAGCATGTGAAAGCGCATGCGGCGAAAAGCAGATCTCGCCGTCGAGCGGGACAGCAGGGAGAGTGAAATGCCCGGACGGATACGCACCACGCATGTCGGCAGTCTCCCACGGCCTGCGGACCTGATCGACCTTCTTCGATCGCGGCACGAGAACAAGGCGATCGATGACAGGCAGTTCCAGGCGCGCTGCCGGGAAGCGGTGGCGGAATGCGTAGCCAGGCAGGTCGACTGCGGCATCGACTATGTGTCCGACGGCGAAATGTCGAAAGTCTCCTACGCCTATTATGTGCAGGACCGACTGACCGGCATGGAAGCGACCAATGTCGCCGAAGCCAGCGGCGCACAACTGACCCGCTTTCAGCGACTGCGACTTGAATATCCGGAGTTTGCCGACTTCATGGAGTTCCGCGCGAAGGCCAATGCCGGTCCGTCATCCGTCAAACCGCCGGTGTGCACTGGTCCCTTGTCGTATCGTGACACCGGTGCTGTGGAAGCCGATATCGACACCCTGAAAACAGCAGTGCAAGCGGCAGGCGCGTACGCAGGCTTCATGACAGCCGCATCGCCGGGCGTGGTCGCGATGTTTGCGTCCGCAAGCAGCTACTACACAAGCGAAGACGACTATGTGTTTGGTCTCGCCGACGCGCTGCGGCCTGAATACCAGGCCATCATTGCCGCCGGCCTTGTGCTGCAGATCGATTGTCCCGATCTGCCGCTGACCCACCGGATGCGCTATCTGGCCGGAGACGTCGATCCGATGAAGATCGCCGCCCGCAACATCGAGGCAATCAATGTCGCGATCTCCGGACTGCCGGCCGACAAGGTTCGCATCCACCTCTGCTGGGGCAATTACGCAGGTCCCCATACCGATGACATCGACGTCAAGGCGCTGTTTCCGGTGCTGCGAAATCTGAAAGCGCGCGGCCTGTCGTTCGAGGCGGCAAATCCGCGTCACGCCCATGAGTGGAGCGACTGGAAGGACGCCGGCCTTGCCGAGGATATGGTTCTGATTCCCGGCGTGATCGACAGCGTCAGCAATTTCGTCGAGCATCCGCGGCTGGTCGCCGAACGGATTTCACGCTTTGCCGATATCGTTGGTGCCGATCGCATCATCGCCGGCGCCGACTGCGGCTTCGGCACCTTTGCGACGGGCAATGTGCAGGTGTTCCCGTCAATTGTCTGGGCCAAGCTCCGCACCTTGCGCGAAGGCGCGGAGATCGCCTCGAGAGCTTAGAGCGCCTTAGCAGCGCCTTGCCACCTCAGCGACGTCATGCCCGGCCTTGTGCCGGGCACCCACGCGGCGAAGCTGCCCTTGCAGTCCAAGAACGGCGGGAATGTCTTTCTGAGGCGCACCGGCGCACCACGGCGTGGGTGCCCGCAACAAGTGCGGGCATGACGGCGAGGCGGCTGGGAGGCCGAGAAAACCGCTATCGCTTCGAGATCGCTTCTATCTGCCGCTGCATCTCGTTGAGCTGCTGCTTCAGGACGTCGATGTCGGCAGCGCCGCCGCCAGTCTCGGGCGCCGGCGTGGGCGCCGGAGCTTCGGCGGCACTCGCCTCCCCGGCCTTCGCCGCGGCATTGATTCCGAACGGATTGAAGAGGCTGAACGCCTGGGTGAAGATCGCCATGTTCTTGCGCGTCTGTTCCTCGACGGCTTCGAATAGCTGACCGCCGGGCATCGCCCCGCCCATCATGGCCCCGCCCATCGTCGACTTCACGTGTTCGCGCAGCTTCTGCTGCTCTTCGACGAACTTGCCGAACGAGAATTCGAGGTAACGGGGCACCAACAATTGCATGCTGTCGCCATAGAATCGGATCAATTGGCGCAGAAACGCGGTCGGCAGCAGGTTTTCCTGCCCTTCCTTGCCTTCCTGCTCGAAGATGATCTGGGTCAGGACCGGGCGGGTGATGTCGTCGCCGGATTTGGCGTCGACGACGGCGAAGTCCTCACCATCTTTGACCATTTTGGCCAGGTCTTCCAAAGTCACATACGTGCTCGTCCCGGTATTGTAGAGACGTCTGTTGGCGTATTTCTTGATTTTAATCGGCTGTTTTTCGCTCGTCATTGCACCTCAGCCCGACCTCCGCCGCGGATTGCCTTCAATCGGCGCGCGATTGCACGCACGATAAGCTTTTTTTGCGCCGCGTAAAAACATTTTTGCGCAACGCAGTGAAATCTTGGCCACTTCGGCCCCGTCTTCATTAGGTCGTGAAAAAGCTGGCTTATTGGGCTATTGACGTTCAACCTGTCGATCTGCTGATAGGAAGCAACGCAACGGCCGGGGTGGTGGATACGTTGCCGCCTGCCGCAACGCGGAAAGGAATTCAATATGGCCAGCGAAATCGTTGTCGTCGGAGCCGCGCGCACCGCGGTCGGGTCTTTTAACGGTGCTTTCGGGAATACCCCTGCTCATGAACTCGGCGCCGTGGCCATCAAGGCCGCCCTGGCGCGGGCTAATGTCGATCCGGCGGATGTAGACGAAGTCATCATGGGCCAGATTCTGCAGGCCGGCGAAGGTCAGAACCCGGCCCGCCAGGCGGCCATGAAGGCGGGCATCCCCCAGGAGAAGACCGCCTGGGGCCTGAATCAGCTCTGCGGCTCGGGCCTGCGCGCTGTCGCTCTCGGCCTGCAGCAGATCGCCAACGGCGACGCCAAGGTGATTGTCGCCGGCGGCCAGGAATCCATGTCGATGGCCCCCCACGTCGCCCACATGCGCTCGGGCACCAAGATGGGTGACCTGAAGATGACCGACAGCATGCTCAAGGACGGCCTGATCGACGCCTTCCACGGCTATCACATGGGCGTCACCGCCGAGAACGTCGCCACCAAATGGCAGATCAGCCGCGAAGAGCAGGACAAGTTCGCCCTCGGCTCGCAAAACAAGGCTGAGGCCGCCCAGAAGGCCGGCAAGTTCAAGGACGAGATCGTGCCGTTCACCATCCAGACCCGCAAGGGCGATGTGGTGGTGGACCAGGACGAATACATCCGCCCCGGCACCACGCTCGAGGCCCTGCAGAAGCTCCGCCCCGCCTTCAACAAGGAAGGCTCGGTGACCGCGGGCAACGCGTCGGGCATCAACGACGGCGCCGCCGCCGTGGTGCTGATGACCGCCGAGGAAGCCAAGAAGCGCGGCCTGACGCCGCTCGCCCGCATTGTCTCCTGGGCCACCGCCGGCGTCGATCCGGCCGTCATGGGCTCGGGGCCGATTCCGGCTTCTCGCAAGGCTCTGGCCAAGGCCAACTGGAAGGTCGGCGACGTCGAGTTGGTCGAGGCAAACGAGGCTTTCGCCGCCCAGGCTCTGGCAGTCAACAAGGACATGGGCTGGGACCCTTCGATCGTCAACGTCAATGGCGGCGCCATCGCCATCGGCCATCCGATCGGCGCCTCCGGCGCGCGCGTCCTCACCACCTTGCTCTATGAAATGCAGCGCCGTGGCGTCTCCAAGGGTCTTGCGACCTTGTGCATCGGCGGCGGCATGGGCGTCGCCATGTGCGTCGAACGCTAGGCGGCCGATTACAGGCGAAAACTCGTTGTAAGAAACTGTGCGACAAAAAGTATTTGCCGCACAGGAAAACCTATTGGGTTTGACGCTCACAAAGCGATACAGTCCAGGCAGGCACTTTCTTGGAGGAGTCGCATGGGACGCGTTGCAGTTGTTACCGGTGGGACGCGCGGTATTGGCGAGGCGATTTCCAAAACATTGAAGGCCGCCGGCTATGACGTCGCCGCAAACTACGCCGGGAATGACGAAGCCGCGACCAGGTTCAAGACCGAAACCGGCATCCCGGTCTACAAATGGGATGTGTCGAGTTACGATGCCTGCGCCGCCGGAATCGCCCAGGTTGAAAAGGATCTCGGCCCGGTCGACATCGTCGTCAACAATGCCGGCATCACCCGCGACGGCTTCTTCCACAAAATGGCGAAGGAGCAGTGGTACGAGGTCATCAACACCAACCTCAATTCTCTGTTCAACATGACCCGCCCGGCCTGGGAAGGCATGCGGACGCGCAAGTTCGGCCGCGTCATCTGCATTTCGTCGATCAACGGCCAGAAGGGCCAGGCCGGCCAGGCGAATTATTCCGCCGCCAAGGCCGGCGAGATCGGATTCGTCAAGGCGCTGGCCCAGGAAGGCGCCCGCGCCGGCATCACCGTCAACGCCATCTGCCCCGGCTATATCGGCACCGAAATGGTCAGGAAGATCGATCCGGCCATCATCGAAAAATCGATTCTGCCGCATATTCCCGTCGGCCGCCTCGGCGAGCCCGAGGAAATCGCCCGCTGCGTGCTGTTTCTGGCCTCTGACGACGCCGGCTTCATCACCGGCTCGACCCTGACCGCCAACGGCGGCCAGTACATGGCCTGAGGCCGGCCCACCGCTCCACCCAGATGTGTTGAGATTCACGTCAGACCGAGCCGAAAATGGCGGTTCTCGAGAACCGGACAGTTCTATTTTAGGACTTGGCGCACTTAAGTACGTGAGCACCGGAAGCGCAGAGAACCGGCATTTGCAGGCCGGTATCACGTGAATATCGGCACATCTGGACAATCCGGCTTGGGCGGTGTATGTGCCCGCTTCCAACTAAAACAGCGTCCCGAAACGCTCGCCAGGGAAATCCCAGGTGAAACGGCAGGAGTTTTTATGAATATTATCGAGCAGCTCGACGCCGAGCAGATGAAGCGTTTGAGCGAAACCCGCAAAATCCCGGATTTCCAGCCGGGCGATACCGTCATCGTCAATGTGAAGGTCAAGGAAGGCGAGCGCTCCCGCGTTCAGGCCTACGAAGGCGTTTGCATCGCCCGCGCCGGCGCCGGCATCAACGAGAACTTCACGGTCCGCAAGATCTCTTATGGCGAAGGCGTCGAACGCGTTTTCCCGATCTATTCGCCGATCATCGATTCGCTGACCGTCGTGCGTCGCGGCAAGGTGCGCCGCGCCAAGCTGTATTACCTGCGCGATCGTCGCGGCAAATCGGCCCGTATCGCCGAGCGCGTCGACACCACGAAGAAGGCTGACGCTGCCAAGGCAGCGAAGGCTGCCCCCAAGGCCAAGGCAGCTCCCAAGGCCGCCGCCAAGGCTTGAAGATAGAATTCGCTTGAAGACACACCAGTGCTTGCTGAAACCCGGCTCCGGCCGGGTTTTTTGTTGCTTGAATGAGCCGTTTCAGGACAATGCCGCCCAGCAATGGGGTTCAGACCATGAAAGCGAACCATCTGGCTCTGCCTTCGACCAATGTGCCACTGCACCAGAATTTCTACACGACCTACTTTGGCTTCCGCCCGATGCGCGGCGACGGCTTCCTCGTCAACAACGACAATTTCGTCCTGGTGCTGGAACCGACCGCAACCAAACAGGCACCGCCATCAGTTCTGCATCACGGCTTCTTCGCGGATTCGTTTGCCGAGGTGCGGGCGCTTTACGAGCGGATGCATGGCGACGGCATTACGCTGCTAGGCCCGCCCGAACAGACCGGCCCGATGCTGACGTTCTTCTGCCGTGACCCGGAAGGCTATGAGGTCGAAGTCCGCGCCATCGAAACCGCCGGGTGACGCCTCAGACCGACGGCCCATTCAGCATCCAGCGATGGCCGAAAGGATCGCGCAGCACGGCAAAACGCGTCCCCCAGAACGAATTCATCGGGCCCGTTTCCGTGGTCGCGCCGAATTTCGCGGCGCGCTGGACGATGTCGTCGACCTCCTGCCCACTCCCGAATTCCAGGCTGACCGACATCGTCACCGGCTCTCCCGGCAGCGGCGTACGCGCCTTGCCGAATTCGGGGAAAGCATCGGCCACCATCACGGCCCCGCCGTTGATCGACAATTCGCAATGCATGATGCGCAACCCGTCGATCGAGGGCATGAACGCCTTCTGGGTTGCGCCGAAAACCTGGGTGTAGAAGGCGATGGCCGCCGCTGCGGGTGTAACCGTGAGATAGGGAGCGACCGGCGGGCGATTGTTCATATCTCAAGGCTCTCCGGCGCCAGCGCACTGCGGTCATAAAGTTGTAGCACAAGACTTTAGGTCTGCACACGAGCAGTGATTGCTGCTTGCGGGATCCAGGTATCGGAAAACGCTATAGCGATTAGCTCATGTAAGCGCATTCTCATTTGATATCGGATAGCTTAAGAAAAAGCCTGAAATGGTCGGCGCCCAACGCTTTTGAGCGAAGCGGGCCGCCGGCTCAAGAAACAGACGCGGCAAATGCTGCGTTGAGCATGTCCCGGGAGGACGTAAATGCCAGTTGCCCAATCCCGCGCCGCGGTCATGACCGGTCTGCGCGCGACCGAAATCCGCAATTTCGATGTCGCCGACGTCGCGCCGGACGCTGGCTGGCTGAGAGTCGAAGTGACCGGCATCTGCTCCAGCGACTGGAACATGTACAATAACGACAAGCCCGGCCCGCGCATTCTCGGCCATGAAATGGTCGGCCGCATCGAAACGCTCGGCTCGGCCGCCGCCTATCGCTGGGGCGTTCAGCAGGGCGATCTCGTCGCGCTGGAAGAGTACCTGCCCTGCGGCCATTGCGAATATTGCCGCTCGGGCGAAATCCGCTCCTGCATGGCGACCGACCAGCGCCTGCCCGGCGCGGTGCGCTATGGCTCGACGCCCCTCACCGTGCAGCCGTCGCTATGGGGCGGCTACAGCCAGTTCGTCTACATGCCGCCGCGCACCGTCATCCATAAGGTGCCCGAGGGCGTGGCGCCGAAGATCGCCGCCATGGCGCTTCCCATCGGCAACGGTTTTCAGTGGTCCTATTTCGATTGCGGCGCCGGCCCCGGCAAGGTCGTCATCGTCCAGGGGCCTGGCCAGCAGGGCCTGGGTTGCGTCATCGGCGCCAAGACCGCCGGCGCCGATCTCATCATCGTCACGGGCCTCGCCCAGGATGAAGACCGCTTCCGCCTGGCCCGCCTCTTCGGCGCCGATCATACGATTGCCGTCGACCAGCAGGACCTGCTCGAGACCGTGGCCGACATCACCGGCGGCCGCATGGCCGACATCGTCATCGACACCAGCGGCCTTGGCCCCAGGAACCTCAATCCGTCCATGCGATTGCTGCGCAAGCGCGGCGTGCTGGCGACGATCTCGCGCAAGGGCTCGGCCGAGAATTTCGACGCCGAACGGCTGATCGGCATGCAACTGACCCTGCGCGGCCTGCGCGGCCACAGCTATGAAGCGGTGGAAATGGCGCTGCGTGCCATGGCCAGCAAGAAACTGCCGCTCGAACTCATGTCTACCCATCTGCTGGGCCTCAACGATCTTGATTACGCCCTGCATATGGTCGGCGGTAAAACCGAAGAACGGTCGATCCATGTTTCGATCGACCCCTGGAAATAGCGCAATAGATAAAAGCAAAGGAGGAGACCATGCTGAAACCCGAAGACAATGAACGGCTGACCCGGGTCGGCGCCGGAACGCCGGGCGGCAACCTGTTTCGCCGCTACTGGATGCCGGCGTTGATGTCGTCTGAGATGCCCGACAAAGACGGTGCGCCGGTGCGCGTGCGCCTGCTCGGTGAAGACCTGATCGCCTTCCGCGACAGCAACAATGAAATCGGCCTCGTCGCCGCCTTCTGTCCGCACCGCCGCGCGCCGATGTTCTTTGGCCGCAATGAAGAGGCCGGCCTGCGCTGCGTCTATCACGGCTGGAAATTCAACACCCACGGCGATTGCGTCGACATGCCGTCGGAGCCCGCCGGTTCGGCCCTGCGCGACAAGGCGAAGATCGCCGCCTATCCCTGCGTCGAGAAGGGCGGCATCATTTGGACCTATATGGGCCCGAAAGACAAAATGCCCGCGCCGCCCGACTATGAGTGGATGCGCGCGCCGCAGACGCACCGCCACGTCTCCAAGACCTTCGAAGACTGCAATTATCTGCAGGCGATGGAAGGCGGCCTCGACACCGCGCATTCGTCCTATGCCCACAACAACAATCTCGCCACCAAGAACGAACCGCGCCAGCGTGACCGCTCGCCACGCCTCGATGTGGAGCGCACCGATTACGGCTACCGCTACGTCTCCTTCCGCGACCTGAAGGACGGCAATTACTACATGCGCATCTATCACTATGTGATGCCGTTCCAGCAGTTCCGCGGCGGCATCCATAAATTCGACGGATCGCGCCGCGAGTTCCCGGAGTTGAACGGCCATATCTGGGTGCCGATCGACGACACCACCACCTATGTCTACAACTGGGCCTGCGCCTACGATGAGAATGCCGCGTTCAGCGAAGAGAACATCATCGAGCGCGAATATTTCTACGGCCGCGGCCCCGACCAGTTGATCCCCGGCACCTTCAAGCTGAAAGCCAACAAAACGAACGACTATTTCATCGACCGTCAGGTGCAGAAGACCAAGACCTACACCGGCATCGAAGGCGTCAATACCCAGGACTTCGCGCTGCAGGAAGGCATGGGCAAGATCGTCGACCGTTCGCTCGAGCATCTCGGCACCTCCGACAAGGCGATCGTCACCATGCGTCGCCTGATGCTGGAAGCTGTTGCCGACGTAGCGGAAGGCAGAGACCCGCGCGGCCTCGATCCGCAACTGCACGGCGGCGTCCGTCCCTACGACGGCTTCATGAAAACCAGCGACGACTGGCAGGTGGTTTTCGCCGACGAAGTCGTCGCCAAGTGGTAGTGGAGCAAGTGGAATAATCTACCAGAAGCCCTCATCCTGAGGAGCACGCATAGCGTGCGTCTCGAAGGACGGGGGCGAGTGAGGAAATTCTAACGAGCGGCTATGTCAGAGGCCGCGCATGACGCCCCCGTCCTTCGAGACGCGCCTTTCAGGCGCTCCTCAGGATGAGGGCGCCTGTTGATTGTCGATCCAAGCCAAGGAGAAAAACATGTCTATCGATCCGTTGCCGATGAGCATCGCGCTGTCCAACAACGAGCGCACGCGCCCGGTCATCCAGGGCCGCTTTCAGCCGCAAGGCATCCGCCTGTTGCCGACGGTGGTGCACCCGTCCGAGATGTTCTGGCGGCAGCTCAAGTTCGCCGAATTCGACATTTCCGAAATGTCGCTGTCGTCATTCTTCATTGCCGTTTCGAAGGGTGAAAAGCGCTTCGTCGGCCTGCCGATCTACACGGCGCGCATGTTCTTCCACACCCGCATCATGGTGCGCAAGGATCGCGGCATCAAAACGCCGGCCGATCTGAAGGGCAAGAAGATCGGTGTGCCGGAATATCAGCAGACCTCCGCCATCTGGTCGCGCGGCGTGCTGCAGCATGAATTCGGCGTGCATCCCAAAGACATCGAATGGTTCATGGAGCGCACGCCCGATATGAGCCACGGCGGCTCCACCGGCTTCAAAGCGCCGCCGGGCGTCAAGATCAACCAGATCCCCCTGTCGACCAACATCGGCGAAATGCTGATGAAGGGCGAGCTCGACGGCGCCCTCCTCTATCTCAACCAGCCCAATCTCGTCGACCGCAGCACCGCCGACATCTCTGAAATCTGCGAACCGCTGTTTCCGGACCAGGTGGCGGAATCCACACGCTTCTACAACAAGACCGGGCTCTATCCCATCAACCACGCCATGGTCATCAAGCGCGAGGTGCACGAGAAATATCCGTGGGCGGCGGTCAACATCTATCACGCCATGATGGCGGCAAAGGCGGACGTCGAGAAAAGCGCCCAGGACACGCTCAAGGATTATGTTGGCTGCGGCCTTATCCCGCCAGCCGCGCGGACGATGTTCGGCGCCGATCCCAAGGCCTATGGCCTGCGCCAGACCCGCAAGGTCATCGAAACGATTGCGCAATACGTCCATGAACAGGGCCTGACCGACCGCCAGGTCGGCGTCGATGAGCTGTTTGCGCCAAGCTTGCTTGATCTTTGACGCGTGGCCGCGAGGCCGGCTCGTCGGTTTGACTTGGCGGCCTCGCGGACCAATATATTAGGAGGCTGGCGCACGGAGCACCGGCGTCTACGGAAAGCAGTGATGGGCCAGATCAAGGTTGAACCCGGCGAGGATATGCTCGGATATGGCTGCGCCTGCTGCGGCGGCGAGGGCGGTGTCAGGGGGTTCGTCTATGACGGCGAGGACCCGCTGGCGATCTATTATGCCGAGGCCGGCGGCATGGCCAACATGCCCGTCGTGCTGATCGGCGTCGCCATCGGCGCCTGGGAGGCCGACACGACGAAGGCGCAACGCTCCTGCATCGTCTTTGCCTGCAGCAAGCCGGAAGGCGCACCGCGCGAAATGACGCCGACGATTCCCTATCTCCTCGGCTTTCCCGAATTTCCCATGCTGGCGACGACGATCGAACCCGAGAATGCCAACGATCATCCGGACTATCCCCGGCTGGTCGAGGTCTGCAACGAGATCATAGACAAGGATGCGCGTTTCACGCATCTGCGCAACGATCCCGCGGCGCGGCGCGCGCGCTTCGCAGCAGACGCGCCGACGCCGGAAACCTGACGGCTACTAAAAAGTAAAATTAAATGGGAGGAGAACCAATGTTCAGGAGAACTGGACGATACGCCGTCTATGCCGTCATCGCCGTTGCGGCGCTCACCACCTCTGCCCATGCTGACGATTTCTATCGCGGCAAGCAGATCAACATCCTTGTCGGCAGTTCCGCCGGCGGCGGCTATGATACGTATGCGCGCCTGCTGGCGCGCCACATGGCACGCTATGTCGAGGGCACGCCGACCATCGTCGTGCAGAACATGGTCGGCGCCGGCGGCATGACCGCGGCCGCCAATCTCGCCAATCTCGCGCCGAAGGACGGTACCTATATCGCCGGTCTGTTGCCGGGCAATATCACCGAAGGCCTGTTCGGCAATCGCGACGCGATGAAATACGACCCGGTCAAATTTCAGTATCTCGGCAGCATGAACGGCGAGCCTTACAATTGCTATGTGCGCGCCGATGCGCCGGTGCAGAAATTCGAGGACATTTTCTCAAAGGAGCTGATCGTCGGCGCCTCCGCTTCAGGCGCATCGACGATCGCCTCGCCTGCCCTGCTGAAGAACCTGCTCGGCGCAAAATTCCGTGTCATCAACGGCTATCCCGGCTCGCGGGAAATCACGCTCGCTGCATTGCGTGGCGAAATTCAGGGCTGGTGCGGCGTCGGCTGGAGCGCGGCGACGATCGCGGTGGGTGAACCATTGGCGAAAGGCGAGATCAAGGTTCTGTTCCAGGAGAACGGCCGCTCCAATCCGCAGATCGAAAAGCTCGGCGTGCCGCGCGCCACCGATTTCGCCAAGACGCCGGAAATGCGCAAGATCATGGATCTCATCTACAGCCAGCAGGCCTTCGGCCGCCCCTTCGTCCTCAGCGGCGATGCGCCAGCCGACCGTGTCGCCCTCCTGCGCAAGGCCTTCATGGCGGCGATGAGCGATGCGGAGCTGATCGCCGACACAAAGAGACTGAAGATCGAGATCGCACCCGTGAGCGGCGACGAGTTGCAGGACATCGTCACCCAGCTTTACGGCACGCCGCCTGACCTGGTTGAGAAGGCGCGCGCAGCATTGAAGCTGAATTAAACAAACGCGCAGAAGCCTTCTCCCGCTCCGCGGGAGAAGGAAGTGCGCGCTATCTCACCTGCCCTTGAAATCAGGCACTCGCTTTTCCTTGAAGGCCGCCTGCCCTTCCTTGTAGTCCTCGCTGCGGAAGCATTCGGCAACAAGCGCATCCGCACCTTTACGATCACGCTGATCGTGCGGCTTCGCCGTCTCCACCAGGCTTTTCTTGAGCGCCGCCAGGGTCAGCGGCGCATTGCTAGCGATGCCGTCGATATAGCCTTGCGCCTCGGCTTCAAATGTATCGTTCGGCCATGCCTTGTTGACGAGACCGAGCCGTTCCGCCTCGGCGCCATCGACGATGCGCGCGCTCAACAGAAGATCGCTGGTCGGGCCAAGGCCGATGCGATGCACCAGCGCTTCGATATTGGCGAAGGCATAGCCGAGTCCAAGGCGCGCCGCCGGAATCCGGAACCGCGAGTCGGCTGAACTGATCCGGAGGTCGCAGCAGAGCGCCAGCGCCAACCCGCCGCCGAAGGCAACGCCGCGAATGCGCGCAACAACCGGCTTCTTCGCATCGGCAACCGCATCCATGCCGCCGCTGACCGCGAGCTCATAGGCCTGGACCGCATCTTCGCCGGTGCGCTTTTCGCCAAACTGCGAAATATCCGCGCCGGCGCAGAACGCACGGTCGCCGGCGCCTGTGAGGACGATGACCCGCACATCCGCATCGCTTTCAGCCCGCGCGATGAGAGCCGGCAGCGCGCTCCACATGTCGAACGTCATGGCGTTCATCTTCGCCGGCTGATTGATGGTCAGCCGGGCGACGCCCTTGCCGGCTTCATAGTCGATACCCGGTTCGCTCATGTCGGTCCCTGTCAATGCCTGTTCATGTCCGCGAGCTGCACGACGCGCTCGGCGATGGCGAGTGCGCTGGTCAGCCCGGGACTTTCGATACCATAAAGCGCGATGAGCCCGCGAACGCCATGCGCGGCCTCATCCTGCAGCAGAAAATCGGCATCCGGTGCGCCGCGCGCTGAAATCTTCGGCCGCACGCCCGCATAGTCGGGGTTCAATTCGCCGTCCCGCAAGCCCGGCCAATAGCGCCGGATCGCGGCATAGAATTTCTCCGCACGCCCGGGATCGACGCTGAAATCCACCGCCTGGTCGTTCTGCGCAGCGAGCCATTCCACATCCGGCCCAAAACGTGCCCGCCCTGCCAGATCGATCGTCAGATGCGTCCCCAGCCCTCCAGGCTCCGGCACCGGATAGACGAGCCGGGAAAAAGGCGAGCGCCGCGCCAGGGAAAAATAGCTGCCTTTGGCGAAATGTGGCGAGGGAATACTCGGCTCGGAAATCCCGTCGATGGTTCGCGCCAGGCGTGGCGAGGCAAGACCGGCGGCAAGAACCAGGGTGCGCACGCGCAAGGTGCAGACATCATTTCCGCCGAGCAATACGACAAGTCCGTCCGCCTCGGCCCTGGCGCCAAGCAGCGGTGTGGCGAAAGCGAAGCTCACTCCATGTTCGGCGGCCTCACCCTGCAAGGCCAGCATGAAGGCGTGGCTGTCGACGATGCCGGTCGAGGGCGAATGCAGGCCGATCACCCCTTCGATCTCGGGCTCCATCGCCTTCATTTCGGCACGATCGATCAGGCGGACATCGGTCGCGCCATTGCCATGGGCGCGGCTCATGATGCCCAGCACCATCTCGTGTTGATCCTCGCTCGCGGCCACGATGATCTTGCCGCAACGCGCATGCGGCACATGATGGCCGGCACAGAAGTCGTAGAGCCTCTGCCGGCCCGCCACGCACAATTGCGCCTTCAGCGAACCTTGCGGATAATAGATGCCGGCGTGAATGACTTCGCTGTTGCGCGAGGAAATGCCCTGGCCGATTCCGGTCTCGCGCTCCACCACCACGACATCGCGTCCCGCCATCGCCAGCGCCCGCGCTGCCGCGAGGCCGATGACGCCGGCGCCGACCACAAGACAATCGATATCGGGAGTATCTGACAAATACGGACCCATGCAATCCACTAGTTGCACTTTATTGCACGCCTTGCGGCCTCTGCGAACGCCGAACAGGAACCCGGATCAAATATCGTTTCCTCACGGCCGGCGATCGGTTAGAAGAATCCTAAACAGGGTGGGAACCAAGGAGAACTCCCATGATCCGTATGCGATACGCGGCGACGAGCGTGCTTGTCACCATTGCAGCCGGCATGCCTGCCGTTGCCCAGGAGAAGGTCGTCAACCTTTATGTCGGCTATACGGCCGGAGGCGGCTATGACGTCTATGGCCGTATCGTGGCGCGCTTTATGGGTCCGCATCTTCCCGGAAATCCCACCATTGTCGTCCAGAACATGCCCGGCGCCGGCAGCGTGCGGCTCGCCAACTGGCTTTATTCAGTCGCGCCCAAAGACGGGACCGCCTTCGGCATTGTGGCGCGCGGCGTCGCCTTCGACACATTGCTCGGCCTGCCCGGCGCCAGTTATGACGCCACCAAGTTCAACTGGATCGGCAGCGCCAATAACGAAGTCAGCGTCTGCGTCGCCTGGCATACCAGCGGCTTCACGACGTTCGAGCAGACCAAGGAAAAGGAAATGATCGTCGGCGGCACCGGCGGCAGCGCCGATACCGACCAGTTTCCGAAAGTGTTCAATGGCGTGCTCGGCACGAAATACAAAATGGTCGTCGGCTATCCCGGCGGCAATGACATCAACCTCGCCATGGAACGCGGCGAAGTCCAGGGCCGCTGCGGCTGGTCATGGTCGAGCGTCAAGACCACCCAGCCCGAATGGCTGCGCAGCAAGAAGATCAACGTGCTCGTCCAGCTCTCGCTCGAAAAGCATCCGGACCTGCCCAATGTGCCGCTCATCATGGACCTCGCCCAGACGCCGCTGCAGAAAGGTGTCTTCAAGCTCGTCTTCGCCCGCCAGATTCTCGGCCGGCCGTTCCTCGCTCCTCCGGGCATGCCGGCAGACCGTGTCGCCGCACTGCGCAAGGGCTTCGCGGACACCATGAAGGACAAGGAGTTTCTCGCCGAAGCAGACCGCGCCAAGCTCGAAGTAACGCCGGTCTCCGGTGAAGCGCTGCAGAAGGTCGTCGAAGACGCCTATGCCATGCCGCCGGAGGTCATCAAGAGAACGGCGGAACTGCTGAAGGACTGAGAGGGGCAGTCGGCAGTCGGGATTAGGCAGTCAGGGAGAGACCTACTGCCTACTGCCTACTGCCTACTGCCTACTGCCTACTGCCTACTGCCTACTGCCTACTGCCTACTGCTAAGAACGAAAAAACCCCGGCGCTTTCGCACCGGGGTTTCTTGTTTCACCCTGTCTGATCGCCGTCGCGATCAGCAGACGGATCAGAAGGTACGCTCGACGCGCAGACGACCCGTCCAGTTGTTGGTGCTGGTACCAGCGAGGCACTGCGGGTTCGCCGCGGTGCATGCCAGGGCAGTCGGCGCTGCGCCGGCCAGGCCGGTCAGGCGCTGCGACAAGCGGGCGTAGGACAGTTCCAGGCCGATGTCGAAGTTACGAACCGGCGACCACACGAGGTTGTGCTTGATGTCCCAGGCAGTCACCTGCGAGAGACCACCATTGGTCCAATCCGTGTTCTGCGTGACCTGGCCCGGCGTGATGCGAATCCACGAACCGATGAAGTTCGACCGCAGCGACGGGGTCCAGTAATGCGTGAACATGCCGGCGACGTTGAAGGCCTTCGTCGTCTCGGAGCCGGGGATACAAGCGGCCGTGACGCAGAAGACCGTCATGTTACGATCACCGCGGAGGAAACCACCGAGATAGTTGGCGGCAACAGCCGAGTTTTCGTTGACGTTGGCGTAACCGACATAGTCGAGCGCGCCGTTGCTGTAACCAACCCAACCCTGGATGTGGTCGCCGGCGGCGAGCATCGGCAGGTTGATGCGCAGGCCGAAGCCGACGGCCCAGCCGGTCTTGGTCACCAACGGGCCAAGGCCGTTGGTGACGGCGTTGATCGCCGGGGTGGCGAAGTTAGCGGTGTTCTGCAGAACAGCGCCCGACAGCATCGCAGAGCCCCAGCCCTGATCGACACGCAGGTTACCGACGAGCGCCGGAAGACGCTGCGGGCCGACGGTCGTCGCTGTTGCGCCAACCAGACCCATCGGGTTGAAGCCGAGCGAGTTGGCCGTCGTCGAGGCGGAGAGATCGCCACGGTTTTCCAGCGCGATGGTGGCCGAGAAGCCGCCGCCGAAGGTCGCCGTATAGGCGAGCTGACGGATGCCGTTCGGGAAGCCCGGGGCGAAGTTCGAGTGATACTGGTAGGGCGGCAGGAACGTGAAGTTCGAGGCCGCGTCACCAACGGTGAAGCCGGCGAAGCGGATGTAGGCGGCTTCGATGGTGGAGCTGTTGGGCTGGGAATTCGGAACAGGCGAGGAGCCGAACGGTGAGGTCTGGGCAAGACCGGTCTGGGCGGCCATGCGCAGGGTGATCACGGTCTGGACCGTGCCCCAGGCGGACTGGGTGCGGGCGTCCATCATCAGCAGGCCGCGGGCATACCAGCCGAGCGTGTCGATGCCGTTGGTGCCCTGGAACGGCGCGATGTTGGTGCCTGCGGGAGCAGCAGCGCCCGCATAGTTCGGGCCGCCGGCGGAGCGCAGCGTCACCGCGTTCTTCGCAGGGGTGTACCAGGTGTCGATACGGACGCGGCCGCCGACTTTCAAGCAGGTATCAGTACCTGGAATCCAATAGAAGCCTGCGCCGTAAGCGTCGCAAACTCGAACGTATTCAACAGGAGCGGACTTGCGCGACGGCAAATCCGCGGCCTGCGCGCCGGCGGCCGCGAGCAAAGCCGCAGCCGAGCCAAGCAATAGGCTCTTTGTGAGAGTCATTCTAAAACCTCCAGTTTATGTTTCAGGAATAGGATCCGGATCCGGCCGGACCAGCGGGGCGCAATCCCACAGGCCGAAACCTTCCCTTCTTCCCTACCCCATTCACGTCAATCCGCTCCCTCTGAGCAGCGGATGGCATGAAGCGCTCCCGGTGATTCCGATCGCATGCCACAATCTAACCGAAATGTGATGGACCGCGAACGGTAGAATGCCTCAAATGTATCCAATTAAGTCGATCTTTCGCGGTGTGTGGCTTTATGGCCACATTGCGACAAGCCTCGTGTCAGCTTCTTGTAAGGATATGATATTCCCTGTATTTTTCCGCCGTCCTCCGCTTGGTCGGAGTTCCATAAAAGTGGAATAGCAGCGCTTATGGTCAACATGCGGGAGAACGGGGCGAAACCGCCGTTTCGGGACATTCCAGGGCATATTCCCGTCCCCTTTCCCAGCCCGACGCGCCGGCGTCCATGATCACTTCGCTTCCCGATCTCGCCCTCCACGGCCTCCTGATGGAAGCCGGCGAGCTTGTCCGTACCAAACGGGCGTTGGAAGCCGTTAAATTACTCCGCTCCCGCAACAAGGCCGTCATCGCCGACCCCTATGGCTGTTTTGTGTTCGCCCTCGCCCACGAATCCCTGGGAGAGCTCACAAAAGCCCTGCAATTCTACGATCTTCTGTTTAAGTCCACGCCCGATCATCCTGACGCCCTGCTCAATGCCGCCAACATCCACCGGTCGCTTTTCAACCTGGACAAGGCGCTGGCTTTGGCGGTCTGCGCGGTCGCAGCACATCCGGGCGATGCACGCACCCACATCTGCCAGTCGCAAATCCTGTCGGCCCAGCGCCATCACGCGGAAGCGCTCGCCGCGGTCGACCGCGCCATTGCGATCAAGCCGGACGCGCTCGCATTGGTCATGCGCGGCGCCTGCCTGATCGAACTTGGCCGGCTGCGCGAAGGCCTTGCGGCGCAACGGGAAGCGGCCCGCCGCGAGCCCGCCAATGTCAGTGCTCAAACGGTGGCGCTGTTTGGCGCCAACTACGACGAAAGTCTTTCAGCGGCCGAGCTTTTTTCGAAATACACCGCCTACGCCCAGCGGTTTGAAACGCCGTTGCTCAAGGAACGAAAGCCCTGGCGCAATACGCGCGATCCACAACGCCGGCTGAAGATCGGCTATCTGTCGCCGGACTTTCGCGGCCATGTGGTCGGCAAATTCATCGAGCCGGTCCTGGCGCACCATGACCGCAAGAATTTCCATATCACCTGCCTGTCGACAGAAGCGGTCATGGATGACGCCACCAAGCGCATGCAGCGTCATGTCGACCAATGGCGGTTCCTGCGCCCGGCGGACGACCTCGCGGCCGACGGCATCCGTCACGACCAGATCGACATCCTCGTCGATCTCGCCGGCCATACGGCCGGGTCGCGGCTGATGATCTTTGCGCGCAAGCCGGCGCCGATCCAGGCGACATGGCTCGGCACCGGCTACACGACCGGGCTGGCATCAATCGACTATTTCCTCGGTTCAAAAGAACAGACGCCGCCGGGCTGCGAGCCATATTTCAGCGAAACGCCGATCCACCTGCCGGTGATCGTACCGTTGGCCGAGCCGAAGCTGGCGCCCGCTGTTTCACCGTTACCCGCACGCGAGAACGGTTACATCAGCTTTGGCTGCCTCTCACGCATCATCAGGCTTAACGAAGGCGTCATCGAGGTCTGGGCGCAAATCCTCAAAGCTGTCCCGTCCTCGCGCCTGATCCTCGATCAGATCAACTTTGAGGAGACCGCCGCCGGGGAAAACTTTCTGGCGCTGTTTGCCAAGCATGGCATCAGCACAGATCGCGTTGTGCTGCGCAATTCCAAACCGTTCTGGAACAGCTATCACGATATCGACATCGCGCTTGATCCGTTTCCCCACAACGCGGGAACGACAACCTACGATGCCCTGTGGATGGGCGTGCCGGTGATCAGCCTGCGCGACCGGCCCTCGCTTGGCCGGTTCGGCGACGCCATCCTGTCACCGGCCGGATTGTCCGACTGGGTAACGGATACCCGCGAGGATTATATCGCCCGCGCTGCCGCCGCCGCGCGCGACCTGGACACACTGCAGGACCTGCGCGCCGGCATGCGCGCGCGGCTGCGATCGAGCCCGCTGATGGATGTCGCCGGTTTCACCCGTGCGCTGGAAGCGGCCTATCGCGCCATGTGGATTGAATGGTGTGGCAAAGCGGCGGCCTGAGCCTTAGAGCATTTTCGAGCGAAGCGGCTGCCGGTTCGCGTGAAGAAAATGCGTCAAAACAAAAACCTAGAGCTCGGTTTCCATCAGAACCGAGCTCTAGGCCGCGTCGCGCAGAATTTCCGCTTCCATGGCATCGAGATCAATGTCGATACACGGCAGGGCCGGCTGCGGCGCGATCATGACCGGCGTCAGGAAATGCCGGGTTGCAATCCGCGCCTCCTCGCGCGCCGCCTCTGCCTGAAAGCGTCGCAACATGGCTATCACGGGCGCAAGCTCGTGGTCGGCGACTTTCTGATTGGCGAGGCCTTCGCACGCCGCCAGCACGGGCTCGATCAAGGCGCGATGCAACCCGCCGTCCCGGTTCGCCGAACCGCGGTCGCCCAGTTCTTCCATGGTCGCAAGCGCCGCGTTGACCGGCGCGAACAGCCAGTCCGGCAGGCCGGCGCGCACGAAGAGCGCGCGAAAGCCGGCACCGCGCCGTGTCCGCACGAGGCCGGCAACGCGCGCCGCTGAAAATCCTGATAGCTCCACCAGCGCAGCTTCCAGCAAGCGGCTGTCGCCGCTGAGCAGCGAGCGCAGCACGAGCGCGCCGGTCAACTGGCTGCTGCCGCGCAGATACGAGACCAGATCGCCGATATCGCTGGCGCGATCTTCCAGATCGCTGGCGATGATGATGACCGCCTTCTCGCGCGCTTCGCGGCCGGCGCGGGCGACACGTTCTTCCGACATCCAGTCGCAGCCGGTGACGAATGCCGAGAGCGAACGCACGGTGGCCTCGACGATGCGCGCCCGCAAGCACGGCGACAGATTGCGCCGCGCCAGAATGGCCTCCCGCATCTCGCCGTCATGGCCGAAACGTTCCAGCATGCGCGTCAGCGAGGCTTCGGCGATCACGGCATCATGATTGACGGCGAGTGCGATCAGCGCCTCGCGTCCGCCGACTTCCGCCAGCGCGGCGCTGACGGGAGCCGACAGATCCCGGCGCAGCGCAATCGCCGATTGGGCAAACGTGTCGCCGATCGCGGCGCAGTCGATCAAATCGCCCTGGGTCAGGACCGGCGAGCGCCGCAGCACCGGCAGGGCGATGTCGGACTGATCATTGGCCAGCGCGACGATGATGTGATGCGGCGCCAAGTCGGAATCCGCCAGGGTCTCCGCCAGCGCCCGGCGCACGACGGCTGAACCATCGTCGAGCAGCGACGTCATCGCGATTTCGGCGTCGCCGCGTTCGCTATCGCCGAATTCGGAATGGAGATAGGCTCGTGCCAGCGCCGCCGTGGCCCGCGCCTTTTGCGAGGCACCCGCGGTTTCGGACCACGCAACGAACGACCGCACAATCATGGAAATCAACCCCGCCTGAGAAGTCCGCCTACGCCGCAAACCTCTGGAATAACCGTCCCTTGCAGGATGTATTTTTATGGTAAATGGCCGTTTAAGACGGTCACCTGTCCGGCAGGGCGACCTGTGCCAAATGGAGACAAGCAACCATGACCGCCGCCGATTCAGTTCCCGATTCCCAACGCCATTGGCGCGGTGGCATCTATTTCGACGACTTCGCCGCCGGTGTGACCTGGCGTCACCGGCTGACGCGCACCGTCACCCAGATGGACAACATGCTGTTTTCCAACATGACGATGAACCCGCAGCCCCTGCACGTCGACCGGCATTTCTGCGAAACCGAGACGGAATGGGGCCAGCCGCTGATGAACTCCCTGTTCACCCTCGGCCTGATGATCGGCGTCGCCGTCAACGATCTGACCAACGGCACCACCATCGCCAATCTCGGCATGACGGAAACGCGCTTTCCCAATCCGCTGTTCGAGGGCGACACCGTGTCCTGCACGACGGAAGTGATCGGCAAGCGTGAGTCGAAGTCACGCCCCAATGCGGGTATCGTCGAATTCCATCACCGCGCCTTCAAGCAGGATGGCAAGCTCGTCGCGGAGACGAAGCGACAGGCCTTCATTCTCAAACGACCGGCAGCCTGAATCGCCATGCGCTCGCTCCTCTTCGTCCCTGCCGATAGTCCGCGCAAACTCGAGAAGGCGCTCGCGTGCGGCGCCGACGCGCTGATTCTCGATCTTGAGGACTCGGTTGCCGTCAGCGCGAAACAGGCGGGACGAGACGGCGCTGCGGCTTTCCTCGCGGCTCATGCAAGCGCACCGCGAACGAAGCTCATCGTGCGCGTCAACGCGCTCGACACCAACATGACCGACGCCGATCTCGACGCCGTCATGCCCCATCGCCCCTATGCGATCATGCTGCCGAAGGCCACCGGCGGTGAAGACGTGCAACACCTATCGGTGAAGCTCGGCGTGCGCGAAGCCGAATCCGGCCGCGACATCGGCACGACCGGAATCCTGCCGATCGCCACCGAGACCGCCGCCGCGCTCTTCAAGCTCGGCACCTATCGCGGTTCAAGCCACAGGCTGATCGGCCTCACCTGGGGTGCCGAGGATCTCGCCGCCGACATCGGCGCCGAGACCAACCGCCTCGAAGACATGTCCTACACGCCGCCGTTCGCCCTCGCCCGCAGCCTGATGCTGTTTGGCGCGGCCGGCGCCGAAGTCGACGCCATCGACACCGTCTTCGCCAATTTCAAGGACGGCGCAAGCTTCCGCCGCGAATGTCTCGCGGCTCGCCGTGACGGCTTTGTCGCCAAAATGGCCATCCATCCCGATCAGGTCGCCATCATCAACGAGGTCTTCTCGCCGCAGGACGAAGACGTCCGCAAGGCGCGCCAGATCGTCGAAGCCTTTGCGCGGCAGCCCGATGCGGGCGTGCTTTCAATCGACGGCGCCATGGTTGACCGGCCGCATCTGCGCAAGGCCGAACGCCTGCTGGCCCGGGTTGCGGTCATGACTTGATTGTCTTACCCGTGCCATTGCGCACTTGCTCCTGCGCGTACGATGATAGTTTTGCCATGTTCAAAGGTCAGTATTCTGCTTGCGCGGAATCTGTGTCCAGGGGAAGGCAATGAAGACAGGATTTTTGGCAATCATCGGCGTGATGCAGGTCCTGGCCTGCAGTCCTTCGTCTGCTCAACAATCGGATTTCGTCGGGAACTATGCAGGCAAAGGCGGTGGTTATAGCTGGTCCGCGGAGATCGCCGCAGGCAAAGACGGAAAATTCGATGTCTCGGTCGATGTCGGTTCGCGTCAGCCCGCATGCTCGGGAGATCTGACGGCCGTCGGCGAGATCCGTGGCGGCAAGCTCATCACCCAGCCGCCTGAAAAGGACGACAAGTGCGTCCTCACCATTTCAAAGAACGGGAATGGCATCAGCATCAGCGAGGACGCCTGTACGCCGTGGCACGGCGCGAGTTGCTCCTTCGATAGCAAAATGAGCAAACAGCGCCGCTAGAGCTTTTTCGGTTCTGATAGTATCAGAACCGAGCTCTAGGTTTTTGTTTTGACGCATTTTCTTCACGCGAACCGGCAGCCACTTCGCTCGAAAATGCTCTAACCTGAACTCTGCCTCTTTAATGCAAGCGTGCCCGGCGATCGCTATCGCCGGGCCGACTCGTTTGAGAATAGCTCGATAGAGGTGAGCGCTATTCCGCCGCGCTCATCATCGTCTCGCGCGTCGGCAGTTCGATGCCAGCGAGATTTGGCAGGCTCAGGATCATGATCTCGGTTTCGTCCGACGCCGTGAATTCGGGCGCGTCGCCCTCATCCGCATAGACGCCGCTCAGCGCCGCGTAGCTCTCGCCCGCGACCTTGCCTGATCCGTTCACCACGAGATAGACGCTGCGGCCCGGACCTTTCCAGCTTGCGCCGGCATCGAGCCTGACCTGGAACGCCTGCGCACGCCGCTCGGTGAAAACGCCGAGAAGCTTTTCGCTGACGCCCTTGCCCGTCGGCACCCATTCATAATGCGACGGATCGACCATCACCGGGTCGCGATAGCGCGGCTTGGGATATTCGAGCTTGCGGTTGTTGTGGTTTTCCCAGATGGCCTGGTAGCCGTCCGTCTGGCGGCGGCCTTCCACATCATCATTGCGGCGGAAGATACCGCCTTCGAATTTGCCGATTTTTTCAAGCTCCGCCTGGCCGGCTTTCACCTGCGCGCGCGACAGATAGCCCGATCCGCTGGCGCCGCCGAACTGCAGCACCGCGGTCATCGACGTGCCTTCCGACGATTGCGGCCCATAGGGCGCGCCTTCCGGAAAATAACCGAAGGCGCCGGCCTTCATTTTGCCGTTGCGGTCAAAGTCCATGGCGCCGTCGACCTGAAAGCGGAACTGCTCGAAATTGTGCCGGTGCCGCGGTGAATTGAAATCGCCCTGGGTCCTGCCGATATTGAACTGGAAATTGCCGGGCGTATTCGGCTCGCCGTCGAAGTAATGCCGGTAGTGAAAGGTACCGCCGCGATGCTCGAGGCCGCGTTTCCACTCGATGTCGTCCGCATGTACGATCTTCATGGCTTTCCTCCTGCTTTGGCTTAGGTATATCACAACTTGGCGTAGGCTTGAACCGTCTCCGGCGTGATGTTCGCCGTCAATTTACGCACCTTCTGCTCCAGATCGGCGCCCGAAATCGCCGCCCCGACCGGTTCCTCGACCCGCCGGGCGTGGACCTCGAAGGCCGCGTCCTTTGACATCGCCATGAAGGCCGCCCGGAGAATTTCGACCAGCGCCGGCGGCGTTCCGGGCGGCGCCACCAGCGGCATGCCCACAGAGACCTGCCCATGCGCCAGCTCCATCAGCGCCCGGTCCTTCGGCTCGACGAGAGACACGGCCGTCGGCAGGCCCGGCACGACCGGATCGCTCTGGAACAACGCGACGACGGATTTGCTGTCGATCAGATCGCGGCGGCGCACGAAGGAACTGTCGGGCGTATAGATGCCGTCGAGCTCCTTCTGCTCCATGGCGTGGATGATGCGCGGCGTTGAATCATAACCGCGGATCATCTCCACCTGCCAGCCGAGTTGGCCCAACAGCGCCGGCACCGCGGTGTTCATGCTGGTGCCCGGCAGGCCGCCGAAGACGATCTTGCGTTTGGCGGTTTTCAGATCCTGCGCTTTGTGGATGCCGCTGGCTGCATTGACATAGGCGACGATGTTGATCGCGCCCGTCGAGCCGATGTACTGGAATTTCAGCGGGTCGAACCGCGCGTTGGGAAAGTTCAACAGCGGCTTCAACACCCAGTCGCGCCCCGGCACGGCGAGCGTCAATCCGTCCGGCGTCGATTTCGCGTAGATGTGATTGGCGGCGATCAATCCGCCAGCGCCTTCCATGTTCTGCACGATGACTTTTGGCGAGCCGGGAATGAAGCGGCTGATGTTCTCGCCGATCAAGCGCGTGCCGAGATCGACGCCGCCGCCAGGATTATAGCCGCAGATGATCGAAATGGTCTTGCCGTCGTAAAAATCCGCCGCGCGCGCCAGCCCGCTCATACCGGCCACGCCGCAGGCGGACACTCCCACGAGCGCCTGTCTTCGCGTAATCATGCTGCCTCTCCCTGAATGCTGTCGCTCTTGCGGCGATCAGCCCAATCCTTCAGCTTGGTCCTTCAGCCCAGCTTCTCGATTTTGGCAATGGTGACATAGTCCGCCCATGCCTTGATCTCCTTGAGGAACAGCGCCTGCGCATCTTCCGGCGAATTCGCCCATGGATCGGAGGCGAAGTCGTTGAGGAACTTCGTGCCTTCCGGACTGGTGACCGCCTCGTTCAGCCATTGATTGAGCTGCGCCACGATCGGCTTCGGCGTGCCCGCCGCCACGAAGGCCGCGAACCAGGCGCTGAGGTTCACGTCGTATCCCTGCTCCATGATGGTGGGATAATCCGGCGCCGCCTGCATGCGTTGCGGCGTGCTGACGCCGAGTACGCGAAGCCGCCCCGCCTTCTCCTGCGCCACCGCCATCACATTGTCGGGGATGCCGAAGTCGATGTTTCCCGAGGCGAGATCGTTGAGATAGTCCGCGCCGGTGCGGTACTGCACCTCCACGGTGTCGAGCCCGGCCTTCTGTTTGAACAAGGCGCCGACCACGCGCGCCGAGGAGTTGGCGGTGGCATAGCTCGCCTTGTCGCCTTTCTGCTTCATCGCCTCGGTCAGTTCCTTGAGGTTCTTCCACGGCGCATCGGTGCGCACCGCGATCATCACCGGCTGCTTGTTGATGGTGCCGATGGGCTGCAGCACCTCTCCGACATTGAAGCTCGGCTGCTTCATCATGTTCTGCGTCGCGGCAAGCGCGCTGCCACCGGTGACCAGGATCGTATAGCCATCCGGCTTCGAGCGCGCCGTATATTCGGTGGCGATATTGCCAAGCGCGCCAACCCTGTTCTCGACGATGGCGTTGCGCTTGGCGCTCTGCCGCATCTTTTCCGCGAAGAAGCGCACGATGACATCGGCGCCGCTGCCCGCCGCAAAGCCGCAGACGAAATGCAGATCCTGTGATGGAAACGTCTGCGCCCTCGCTGGTCCGGAACCCAAGGCCGCAGTCGGCAGCAGCGTCGCGATACCGGCATTGAAACGCCGTCTTGAGAGCTTCATGTCATTCTCCCGTGATGCCGGCAGCGCGAATGAGCCTGGTGAAATTGGCCACATCGCGTGCGACCAAAGCTTCCATGTCGCTGGTGGACATCCCATAGAGCGGCCGCCCGCCTGTCTTCTCGAACAACGCGATCACATCAGGCATCGCCGCGACCTTGCGCACATCCGCACGCAACCGATCGAGCACGGGCTGCGGCGTTGCGCTTGGCACGAAAATGCCGAACCATGTCTCCATGTCGAGATCGCCGACACCCGCTTCGCTCACCGTCGGCACATCGGGCGCCGCGGGAATGCGCTTTGCCGATGACGCCGCCAGCGCGATCACGCGCTTGTCTTCGACCAGCGGCCGCGCCGTGCCCCAATTGTCGAAGAAGAGATCGACGCGTCCGCCGAGAATATCTTGATACGCCGCCTGCGCGCCGCGATAAGGCACATGGACCATCTTGACACCGGCGAGCTGCGCCGTGATCGCCATCGCGATATGCTGGCCGGTGCCACGGCCGCCCGATGCATAGGTGACCTTCTCAGGATTGGCCCGCGCATAGTCGATGACCTCTTTCAGCGATTTCTGCGGCATGTCCGGCCGCGCGATGAGCATATAGGGATTGCTCACCACCAGCGCGACGAGCTTGAAATCCTTCAACGGATCGTAGCTCAGTTTTTCATACAGGCCGGGATTGAGCGCGATGTTCGCCAGGCCGCCGAGCAACATCGTGTAACCATCGGCCGGCGCACGCGCGGCCGCTTCCGTGCCGACCAATGTCCCCGCCCCCGTGCGGTTTTCGACCACGACACCCTGGCCAAGCAGCGGCCCGAGCCGGTCGGCAACAATCCGCGCCGCCGTGTCGAACCCGCCACCGGGCGGCTGCGGCACGATCAGCTTCAGCGGATGATCGGGAAACGTCTGCGCCTGCGCCCCCCATGCGCCGAGCAGCCCGATCGCCAACACAGCCTTGCACACAAATCCCCTCATCCACCCTCTCCTGTTATTTGCCTGGGCCGTCAGTCCGCAGTGACGCCGATCCGCTTGAGCAGTTCTGTCCAGCGATCGAGTTCCTCCTTCACGAACGCTTCCATCTCCTGCGGCGTCATGTTGAGCGGACGCCCGCCGATCTTGCGGAACAGGGCCATGACCTCGGGATCTGTCGCGATCTTGCTGACGGAGGCCCGCAGGGTTTCAACAATCGGCTTGGGCGTTGCCGCCGGCGCGTAGAGCCCGAACCAGGTTTCCATATCCATTGGCGCCAGACCGGTTTCGCTCACCGTCGGCACGTCGGGATGAAACGCCTGGCGCATCCGCGAGGACACCGCCAGCGGAATGACCGCCCCCGCCTCGACCTGCGGCAAGGCCGTCTGCGAATTGTCGAAATACATGTCGACACGGCCTGCCAGCAGATCCTGATAGACCGGCTGCGCGCCGCGATAGGGAACGTAAAGAAACTTCACGCCGGTGGCGTTTTCCAAAGTGGCGATGGCGATGTGCTGGCCCGATCCCTTGCCGTAGCCTACCGTCAGCTTCTCAGGGTTTGCACGTGCATAGTCGATCATGCCGCGCAGGTCACGATAGGGCGCATCCTTGCGCGAGATCAGCGTATAGGACCAGCTCACAACCAGGCCCAGCGGCGTAAAGTCCTTCACCGGGTCGTAGGCGATCTTGGCGTAGAGGCCGGGATTGAGCGCCATGTTGGAAAGCCCGCCCACCATCAGCGTATAGCCGTCGGCCGGCGCCTGCAGCCCCGCCTCCGTACCCACAAGCGTGCCCGCGCCCGTGCGGTTTTCGATGACAAAGGCCTGGCCATACTGGCGCTGCAGCCGTTCGGCGATCACGCGGCCGACAACGTCGAAACCGCCGCCGGGGCTTGAGGGCACGATGATCCTGACCGGATGATCGGGATAGGTTTGCGCAAGCGCCATTCCCGATAAGGCGAGCCACAATGCGGCGGTGATGGCTGCGCTGACGATACGCATGCGACGTCCCTCCCCTATAAGACGCAGCCTAGAGCGTTTTCGGAAAAGTGGAAGCAGCTTTTGGCGCCGTGATCCGGGCATCAAAAATCGTCGCTGCCTTTCGATGATCCCGCGATTCTTTCTGTGGACCTGCGATTCTTCTGTGAACATGATTGTCGCAAGGTCACGCTTGGCTTACCTTCCGCACGCTACGAATGAGAGGCTGGCCAAGATGACGACTGTAATACGCTCCGCCAGAACGGCGTTTCCCACCCTGTTGCTCGCTCTGGGCGCGACCGTTCTTCTGGCCGGCTGCAACAGCACGCAGCCGCAGGCAACCGTGACGGCCTCGGCCCCTCCGGGCTATTCCGGCTCCAACATCACCCCGTCGAACTTCCGCATGCCCGAAGGCTCAGGCTGTGCCGGCGACGTGGCGCGCTGGCAGGCGGTTCAGGACAATGATCTGACAACCGGCAACGTCAACCAGTCGGTCTACAATCAGATCAAGGCTGACATCGATCGCGCGTCCGCTGCATGCCAGGCCGGCCGCAGCGCCGAAGCAAGCTCGATCGTGCGCGCCAGCCGCGCCCGTCACGGCTATCCTGGCGGTTAAACCACCTGCTCCAGCAGGCGCTGTAGATAAGCGAGGATGAAATCCGGCATCGCGCCCGGTTTCAGATCAGCCGCGCTGCGCACGATATGCATGCGCGCCAGTTCGGCGTTCTCATCGCTGGCAAGAAAGGTTTCGATGCGCGCGACAAGCGGTTCAGCCGCCAGCGCCGAGCGGACGATCTTCATGCAGCCGACCCGTGGCCCCTCGAAGATGACGCTCCAGTTGTCAGCACAGACAATCTCGTCTGCGCCGATTCCGGTTTCCTCCGTCAGTTCGCGCAGGATGCTCCCGGTGAGATCGACCGAATTGCCTTTCACGTCGCCCATATCCGGCGTGCCGGCCGCGAAATAGACCCTGCCCGCATTGGCCGTGTGCGCTGCCATTTCCCCCAGTATGAACGCGCCATCGGCGGACTTCAGCGCGGCGGCCGCGAAACAGTTTCTGACGCTCGCATCGGGAAAGCCGAAATCCCGCCAGGCCAGAAAGTTGCGATAACGGGTTGGAAAATGCCGCGTCGAAAGGATGCGCCGGCCATCGCGCTGCAGGATTTCACAACGGTCGATCAGCAGAACAACGCCATCATAGAGCAGCGGCTTCTGCACCAGCAGCTCGTTCCAGTGACGGTCGATATCGTCGCGCCGCTGCATGGCGAAGTCCCACGCGCGTGCAACGAAAATGCTCTCCATATCATCGATGGCCTCGACGGAGGTGGGCGGAAACGACGTCATGCCTCGATCGTGCCTTCGCTCACCTGCACCGCCGCGCCGCCGATGCCAGCGCTGAGGAGAGCGCCGCCCGCGACACTGAGCTTCAACACGATCTGGCTCGGACGCCCCATTTCATATCCCTGTTCGATCACAACGAAATGCTCGCCATCCTCGGGTTGCTCGTAGGTCATGCAGACGCCGGCGAAAGCGGCAGCAGCAGCGCCCGTCGCCGGGTCTTCGACGATGCCGAGCCTTGGCGCGAACATGCGGGCGTGAACATGGCTGCCGTCTTCGACAACTTCGTTGGTATAGAGAAAAATCGCCAGGCCGGCAGCCTCGGTGAAGGCCGCATCCCAATGAGCCAGATCGGCGCGGGCCCGTGCGATCGCCGCCCGCGAAGCCACGGGCACGAAGCTGACGGCAAATCCCGCGGACCAGACGCTCGGCTCATGCCGGTCAAACCCGATATCGCTTTCCTCAAGCGACAGCGCCCTGGCGATAGCGCTCCGCTCACCCACTGTACCAGCCGGTTCCGGCAGCTTCGGCAAGGTGAACTCGGCCCGTGTATGGCCGCCCCGCTGGCGCACCGTGCAGGCAACCGGACCGATCTCTTCTTCAATGACGAGGCCGACATCCTGCGCCATGATCAGCTTGGGCGCCTGCAGCAGGCCGATCAGCACGGCGGTGCCGATCGTCGGGTGTCCGGCAAACGGCAACTCGCTCGCCGGTGTGAAAATGCGGATGCGCGCGGTATTCACCGGATTCGTCGCCTCAAGCAGAAAGACAGTTTCCGACAGGTTGAACTCGCGAGCGATGCGTTGCATCAGCACCGTATCGAGTCCTTCACAATCGCGCACCACGGCCAGCGGATTGCCGCCAAAGCGCTCCTGCGTGAAAACATCCAGAGTATGAAATCTGCGGCGCATGAGTTGATTCCGTGACGCCTCATAAACGCATGTGGGCCCCGCGCCTGCAAGTCTCCCGAGAGCGCGGCCGCGGTTGCGATTATGGCTTTGATGCTACCTCTGCATCCGGGCGGCGGCGCATGATATCCACCAGGGCGCTATCGGGATCGATCAGCGGCACGGTATCGACAACGTCATATCGATCAAGCTCTTCCGCAATGCCGGGGAAACTGCGGATGTGCTCTCGTAAGGCCGTTTCCCATCGATATGTCAGGAGGATATCGGGGCGGTTACGACGCAGATCGGCGAGAAAGGCCGCCATATCGGCCTTTTCGATCGCCTCGATCGTCGGCAGCATCGTCTGAAACTCGGCCCGGCCGGCGAATTGCTTGCGCAGCCGAAGGCCGTAGGTCTCGATCCACAAAGCCCACTGCGTCATCCCCCAGCGCCCGTCGACCATGCGGGTAACCGGATGCCCAAGCGCGATATCGCCGGAGATAACGGCGATCGTCGGTCGGGGATGAATTCTCGTGATGGCTGCGGCGAACCTGTCGTGACGCAGATGAATGAAGAATAACGGCGCACAGAATGCGACGGTCGCAGCTATCGCAACGATCGGGTGGAAGATAAAAGCCAGCCAAGGATGCCGTTCCAGCAGCGCCGGCTCATCGCCGGCATCTCCGCTCGTCCGATCGATCGCGGCCAGCGTCGCGCCCGTCACCCCAAACGCAATCGCCGGATAAATCTGGTAGGGCCACAACTTGCCCTGGATGACAAAGGCGATGCAGAAGCCGACTGCCGCCGCAAGCGGGATCGCCGCGCAATGCCGTCGGATACGGTTTCCCAATGCCGCCCATGACGTCAGAACAAGGCCGACCACAAGCAGCACGAACGTCGACTGCAAAGCTTCGACTTGGTTTGCCGTCGGCAGGTAAATCGCCCTGTTGACGGGCATGACGAGCGTCCAATACTCCGGATAGAAGGCAAAGACGCTCGCCAGATATGCAATCGTCGCCCCGCCGGCGATCAGATTCTCCGTGCTGAAAAGCGTGCTCCAGCGGCGCCGGACGCACAATGCGACAAGAACGGGCAGCTCAAGGCCCAGCACGAAATGCGGCTTGATGGCAACCACGACGCCACCGCACAAACCCGCGATGACAAGCAGCGGCCACCTGACGGCGCGCGCCTCGAGGCGCGCCACTGTCGCAGCCAGGAATGGCAGGCAAAACAAGGCTGCGACGTGCTCGCGCTCGGAAAACGTATTGCCTGGCAGAATGGCAAAGACCGCGATTGCGAACGACAGCAGAACCAGCCAATCGTAACGCGCAAACCAATCGGTCGCCGCAAGAATGCGCGCGGTCAACGCCAGGCTCATCGCCATGAGCGCGAATATCCAGGCGATCACGACGGGCTCTGCCGCCATGCGCAACAGGCGCGCCAACGCCACGGCAGGCAGATAGATCCAGACGGCAGCAGGTGGATTGGTTTCGCTGACATCGACGTAAAGCTTCTTGCCGTCGAGGATCATATCCCCAACGGTCATCAGCCAGCTCGTATCGGTGTTCATCGGCAGCAGGATGCGTATCCAAACGGCGACGCCAAGCAGCAGAAGAACAAGGGCGCAGCCGATCCTGATATCGAGAGACATGCTCTCGTCCCGTCGGCCAGCCTGCTGTGAAACGAGCGAAATCGACACGTCCATCCTCCGCCCCGCCCTGCAGGGCGCGGTCCCGATGGGCGGAACTTATCCCGGCGCCATTAATACCGGCTTAACCCGATTAGGAGCTCACCGACGCCAACGGTAACGAAATCCAGCGATCACTGCTGCCTTGCGAAAATATCGCGGCTTGTACGAATATTGGCGCCCGCATCCGCCGCTGCCTCGAACCCTGCCTGTTCGCCAACAATATAAAGCGGGCGCTGTTTGACCTCACCATGAATACGGCCGATATAGAGGCCGATAATGCCCGTCATCAGCATATTGATACCGCTCAGAAACGAAATGACGACCATCGTCGAAGTCCAGCCTTCGATAGCATGACCGCCGAGCAGTTTCATGCTGACGACATAGATTCCGTACAGCAACGCCAGCGCGGACACGCTCATTCCAGCCCATATGGCCAGACGCAACGGCACGTCCGAGAAGCCGATCAGACAGGTCAAGGCGAGCTGAACGAGCTTCCAGACGGAATATTTGGTCTCGCCCGCCGCCCGCGATGGGCGATCGAACTCCACGATTGTCTGCTTGAACCCGAGCCAGGCAAACATGCCGCGCACATAGCGATCACGCTCCGGCATCTTCAGAAAGACATCGAGGGCCGCCCGGTCGACAAGGCGAAAGTCGCCCACGTTCTCCGGGATCCGGACTGAAGCAAGTTTGTTGATGGCCTTGTAGAACATTCCGGCCGTGATCTGCTTGAACGCATTATCGCCATCGCGCGAAACCCGCCGTGCGTTGACGATCGAATAGCCCTCCTTCCATTTCGCGATCATGTCGAGAACCAATTCCGGCGGATCCTGCAGATCGCCATCCATGACGATCACGGCATTCCCGCTGCTCGCTTCCATCCCCGCCGACATGGCGATCTGCTGGCCGAAATTGCGCGAAAGACCAATGTACTTGAAGCGAGCGTCCTGGCTCGTCTTCGCACGCAGGAAAGCACGTGTATTGTCGGTGCTGCCGTCATCAACCAGGATGATCTCCGCCGCAGCATCGAGTCTGGCAAGCAGGGTTTCAAGCCGCTGCGCCAATTCCGGCAAGACCGCCTCTTCGTTGAAGAGGGGAATCACAAGGCTGTACGTGACCGGGGTGCCCGATCGCTGCATGGATTAGACTCCAATGAGGATAGAAACTCCATGATGGCGCGATTAGGGAATCACTGGCCATCACTCTTTCTGGCATAAATGTCCACTATAAAGGACTTGCCCCCGAGCGCGACAGTCTCAGCCAAGCGATAATGCACAAATTCTGCCCTCATGCCGGGATGCCGGCTTATTTTCTCACGGAGTTGGTCTTCATCGCGATAAGCCAGAAGTATATCTGGCTTGTTTCGCTGCAGGTCAGCAAGAAAAACATCCAGATCCCGGTTTTCTACTTGATCGAGGGCCGAGAGCGACTGCGGATCAAGTTCTCTTTGCTTGCGTAACTTCAGTCCATTCGCCGCGATCCACATCGAATGCTGGGTGGCGGCCCAACGCCCGCCCACCATGCGGGTAACGGGATGACCAAGCCCGAGGTTGCCGGAAAGAGTGGCGATCGATGGGTGCGACTTGATGCGCGCGATCGCCTGCGCCAGCGGCGTGCGATCGAGATTCAACAGAAACAAATCCGCGAAAAACGGCAGAACCCCAAGAACGATGACATAAGGATGCAAAACAATGCGCAACCACGGATGCCCGCCAAAGAGTCCGCTGATTTCCTGCTGACGCCCCATCGTCGCGCTCAGATCGCGATCGAAAACGGCAAGCGCCGTGCCCAACACGCCAAGCGCGACGAGCGGATAGGCATGATAGGGCCAAAGTTTGCCCTGCACGACGAAAGCGATAAAGAAGCCTATTGCGGCAGCCAGACAATAGGCCGAAGGATGCACCCAAAAACCGCGGCCGCAATAGACCAGGGAACTTAATCCAAGCGCCAGAAGCGCCGGCAGGCAAAATGAAGTCAGCGCGGCGCCCCGCTCGGCAATCGGCAGATAGACGATAGCATTCACGGGCATCACATCTTGCCAGAATTGCGGAAAGAAGACGAAAGTGCTGGCGATATAGGCCACGGCGAGGCTACCGGCGACCATGTTCTCAATGCTGAAGAGAAGGCGCCAGGAGCGGTGCATGCACAGAGCGAGCAATACCGGCAATTCGAGCGCTGCGATGAAATGCGGCTTGATCGACACCACGCAGCCGCCGCATAGACCGGCAGTCACCGCGAGGCCGATGCCAACTGCAACCCGTCGCGCGCGCGCCACGGTCAGCGCCACGAAAGGCAGGCACAGCATAGCGGAGATATGTTCGCGCTCGCTGAAACTATCGGCCGGCAGTATTCCAAAAAGAATAAAACCTACGGCCAGCAGCATGGCGCGGTTATAATTTTTCGCCAACCCGGTTCGGACAAGGATGCGGTCTGTCAGGACAAACGCACCCGCCATGATGCCGAATATGTAGGCATCAACCACTATTTCCGGCCTCAGACCGGCAAGACGAGCCGCTGCCACAGCCGGCATGTAAAGCCATATGGAGGCCGGTGGATTGGTCTCGCCGATGTCCAGATACAGCTTTTTGCCGTCGAGTAGGAATTCCGACACGGTGATCAACCAGCTCGTGTCCGAATTCATCGGCAGAACCGTACGCATCCAGACAGCAAACCCCGCTAACAGCGCAAACAAAGCGATTTCCAGCCAGTTCACCTGCGAGGCACAGCGGCCCTGCGCGAAGTCGGCGATCGGGGTCGATGTCTCGGTCGTCACCGTCGGCTCCAGCCAGACGGTCCCAACGCTGTCGCGGAATGCATCGCCTGCCGTCGGGTACGACCCTAGCCGGCAGGCATTAAGGATGGCCTAACCTTATTGCGTCAGCCGGCATGCCAGCTGACGTCTTATTTCACCAGCTCAGCCGCCTTTTTCGCAAACCGATCATCGAAGGTCTTCGACAGATCGACCTGCGCATCCTTCATTTCCGGGTCGAACTTGACCAGCATGTCGAAGGTCGACTGCATGCCCTCGCGGGGGATGAGGCCGGTCTGCGAGTAGGACGGCAGCGAATTCTTCGCCGCCAGCATGTAGAGGTCCTTGTCGCCGAGGAGATACTGCTCAGGCACCGTCGCCGCGATATCGGCCGGCGTCGCCGTCTTCAGCCAGACGAGCGTCTTGTAGAAGGCGTTGACCAGGGCCTGGGTGGTGCGCGGGTTCTTCTCGGCGAAGTCCGCCTTCAGATACATGACGGCGGCCGGGTTCGAGCCACCGAACAGGGCGCGCGTGCCCTCTTCCGTGCGCGTGTCGTAAACGATGCGCACATCGCCGGAGCGTTCGAGGAACGACAGCACCGGCTCCAGATGCGAGATCGCCTGGATCTCGCCCTTCTGGATGGCGGCCAGCGCCGACTGCGCCGAGCCGATGCCGATATAGGCGGCGTCGGACGGCGAAAGTCCGGACTTGGCCATGATGAAATTCATCAGCATGTTGGTCGAGGAGCCAGGCGCCGTCACGCCGATCTTCATGCCCTTGAAATCGGCCGGGCCATCCCATTTGACGCCCTTCTTCACCGCCACCGCGATGGCGGGAAAACGGCCGAGTTCGATGACGGCGCGGACGTCCTGGCCCTTCGCCTGCATGCGGATCGTATGCTCGTAAGCACCCGTCACAACATCGACAGAGCCGCCGATGAGCGCCTGCAGGGAGCGCGAGCCGCCGGCGAAATCCTGGATCTCGACGTTGAGCCCCTGCTCCTTGAAGAAGCCTTTCTGCTCGGCAATCGTCAACGGCAGATAGTAAAGCAGCGCCTTGCCGCCGACACCGAGCACGATCTTGGTCTTCTCCGGCGCCTGCGCCAGAGCGCCGAAACCGGACATTGCGAAAGCAGCCAGCGCTGCGCCCAGAACCGCAAATCTTCTCATCTCGCTCTCCCTCAAAACCTGCTTCAGCTTGTCCTGTCGCCCGCCTGCGGCCGCCAGGCCAGCAGCCGGTTTTCGACCAGGGTCACCATCCAGTCGATCAATATCACGAAGGCCGAGAGCACGGCCATGCCGGCGACGACACCGGTCATATCGAACGTGCTCTCCGCTTCATGGATCACATAGCCCAGGCCTGCCGCGGAGCCGAGATATTCACCGACGACAGCGCCGACGAGCGCAAACCCCACCGACGTATGCAGCGACGAGAACATCCACGATAGCGCCGAAGGCCAATAGACATGGCGGAACAATTGCCGCTCGTTCATGCCGAGCATGCGCGCGTTGGCAAGGATGGTCTGGCTCACTTCCTTGACGCCCTGATAGACGTTGAAGAAGACGATGAAGAAAACCAGCGTGACGCCGAGCGCCACTTTCGACCAGATGTCGAGGCCGAACCACAGCATGAAGATCGGCGCCAGCACGACTCTCGGCAAGGCGTTGGCCATCTTCACATAGGGATCGAGCACAGCCGCCACGCGCGGCTGCCGCGCCAGCCAGAAGCCGACGACAATGCCGCCCAGCGAGCCGATGCCGAAGGCAAGCAGGGTTTCCACCAGGGTGATCCAGAGATGCCTCCAGATCATGCCCGTGGCGAAGAAGCGCCAGATGCGCGCGATCACATCCGTCGGCGTCGAGAAGAAGAACTTCACCTGTTTGACATCGCCCAGGATCGGCCAGGTCGAGATTGCATGCCAGAACAGCAGCAGGGCGAAGCCGAGCGATATCTGCCAGGCGAGAAGTTTTGTGCGGCTCATGTCAAACCTTCATCGCGAAATTTTGCATCCCGACAAACTCGTCGCCGTAAGCGCGCATGACTTCGGCTTTGAGATCGCGCCAGATGGCGCTTTGAAAGGCATGGAACCGCGGATCGAGCCGGATATCGCCGATTTCGCGCGGTCGCGGCAGGTCGATCCTGTGCTCAGCGATGATATGCGACGATGGCCCGGCAGACATCACAACGACCCGGTCCGACAGAGCGATCGCCTCATCGAGATCATGGGTGACGAACAGAACCGCCTTGCGGTCAGCCTGCCACAGCGCCAGCAGCAGATCGCCCATCAGGGTGCGTGTCTGCGCATCGAGCGGACCGAAGGGCTCGTCCATCAGCAGGATGGCGGGATCGCGGATCAGCACCTGCGCCAGCGCCACGCGTTTCTTCTGCCCGCCCGACAATTGATGCGGATAGCGGTGCACGTAATTCTTGAGGCCGACCCGCGCCAGCCAGGCAAGTGCGCGCTCCTCCGCCTCGCGCTTCGCCACCCCCTTCACTTCGAGCGCGACGGCGACATTGGCAAGCGCCGTCTTCCACGGCATCAGCGCATCGGCCTGGAACAAATAGCCTGCCTCGCCGACGATGCCGGACACGGCGTGGCCGCGCACACGCGCCTGGCCGGCGCTCGGCGCCTGCAGCCCGGCCGCGACATTGAGCAGGGTCGACTTGCCGCAACCGGTCGGGCCGACGATGGCGACGAATTCGCCAGGCGCCACTGCCAGATCCACATCGGCCACGGCGCGATAGATCTGCTGTCCCGTCCCGAATGACACGGCCACGCCGGTCAACTCGATCGCCGCCTGTCCGCTTGCCTCCCCAGCCACTCTGCACTCCTGTTTTCTTCAAAACCAAGCTGACGCAACGCGCGGCGACAGACAAGAGCCGCAGCCACCGAATTCTAGTCTGGGATGTCTATCTCGATGACCATGGGACAATGGTCGCTGGCCTTCGGCCGGTGCCAGCCGACGCGCGGATAGCGCGGCGTATCGGCAAGCTTCGGCACACGCCACGGCTGGCCGCGCCGTATGACTTCGGGTACTGCCTCGGCATTGGCCGCGGCCAGCGCCGGCGACAGCAGAATGTAGTCGAGCTGCACGTGTTCGTCGGAATTGGGATGATAGTGCGTCCAGCGCTCGTCGGCCGGCAGCCGGTCGATGACGTTGACGGCGAAGCCCCCTTCCAGCAGTGGCGCCAGCGCCGGACAGGCGACGGCCTTGCCGTCGGCATAGGCGAAATCGTTGAAGTCGCCGCAGATCGCCCAATGGGCCGCGGCAGTCCTGTCGCCAAACTTCTGCTCGATGATACGCCGCACTGCCAATGCCTCGGCATGGCGGATGGGATTGGTCGCGGCGACGCTGTCGCCGCCCAGATAACCGGTCTGCTTCGACTTAAAATGGCAGACGAAGATGGTCATCACCGTGGTGCCGAGGTCCACATTCACCTCGAGGCAATCGCGCCGGAAGATGCGCTTCTCCGGCTTCTCGCCGACAGCGGTCAGCGCCCGCCAATCCAGGTTCAGGTCGCTAAGGAAATCATAGGTGAGTCCGGCGTGCGAGCGCAGCGTCACTTCGCGGCGCGACAGCAGCGCCACATCGATGCCGCGCCGGTCATTGCCGGTCAGCACATGGCGCCAGTCGTAGAAAAAGCGCGTTGAGACAGCCTGCTTTTCCTCGAAGGTCAGGCCCTTGCTGGCCGCGCCGAACTGCTGGTGCAGTACGGGCTTGAGGTAATTGTCGTAGAAGACCCCGAGCGAATCCTCGTTGTCGACTTCCTGCAGGCAGACGATGTCGGCATTGGTTTCAGCCAGCGCCAGGGCGGTCAACTGGCGGATGTCGTCGGCGTGCACGGCGGTGAACACCATGCGCGCCAGTTCGAACTGCGCCGGATTCTCAAAATCATACCCTCCGAGCAGGCGCCGCTCGCGCTGCGCCCGCCCGGAAAAGTCGAACCTCGAAAACAGGTTTTCGACGTTGAAGGTCGCGATGCGAATATTCATCGCGATCCTCCAGGTCTCATACCGCCAATCAGTTGCGTTCCTGGTCGACCAACTTGTTCTTGCCGATCCACGGCATCATGGCACGCAGCTTGGCGCCGACTTCTTCGATCTGATGGGCGTTGTTACGGGCGCGGGTCGCCTTGAACGAGGTCTGGCTGACCTTGTTTTCCAGCATCCAGTCGCGGGTGAACTTGCCCGACTGGATGTCGGCCAGCACGCGCTTCATCTCGGCCTTTGTCTCGGCGGTCACGATGCGCGGGCCGGTGACATATTCGCCGTATTCCGCCGTGTTCGAGATCGAGTAGTTCATGTTGGCGATGCCGCCTTCATAGATCAGGTCGACGATCAGCTTCACTTCGTGCAGGCACTCGAAATAGGCCATTTCCGGCGCATAGC
>Ga0182744_1000422_pt1 | contig 40907 bp, 37 predicted proteins | sample eDN3rd30CKraftMG_FD_128525 | JGI IMG/M metagenome (GOLD analysis project Ga0182744, IMG submission 128525) | Enriched Miracle-Growth compost microbial communities from Emeryville, California, USA - eDNA 3rd pass 30_C Kraft MG (version 2) (version 2) ... | reverse complement strand
CCTGCTATTGACGCCTATAATATGGCTACAGTTAATATAGCTCGTTATTATAACATTGATCATCTGCATGGAAATATAGCAACTGGTCGCGTTGCTAATATTAATTTTCTATCGAGTATTGAAGATCCAACCCCACATTCAGTCCTTGCAAAGGGTAAATGGGTAAAACGTGAGGGGGAAGTAGTAGAGGCTTATCACTCGATTAATTGGGAGGATTATGGTCTTAAACCAATGGAACTGGACTGGAATCTAAGTATAGATGACTTACAATTCTCGATGCCATTTGGAATTAAGATGGAGAACTCAGTTATTACAAAACCATATTCCATTGCAATTGATGCTTCTGGTGATGAGTTGTCAACTGATCATGATGAATGCTTTTTTACTCTTCTAGATCGAAATGGAAAGTGGAGAATTAATACATTGTTAAAAGGATTTGCTACAAATCTTTCTGCACTTGCCAGCTCATTTTCTAATACTGGAGATATTATTTTAATTGGAAAGAACAAACGTGATATGCTTGCTGCCTTTGATAGAATGAAGAAATTAGGCGGGGGAATTGTCATGGTTGAAGATGAGCAAGTTGTATGTGAGGTTCCGTTAAAGCTTAATGGTATTATGTCAAATCTTCCAATTAAGGAATTAATAAATGAAGAAAAGAAACTTCTCGTTGAATTAAGGGACCGTGGATATTCGTTCTCAGATCCTGTCTATAGCTTGTTATTTTTCTCTGCTACACATTTACCATATATTCGAATCACCCAACAGGGAATGTATGATGTTATGAACAAAACTGTACTCTTTCCATCGATAATGCGTTAAAATATAAAAGTGTCATTAAATGGATAGAAAAAGCAGAATACTACTAGGCGAAGAAATGGTTAGGAGTGTTTTTTACATGAAAAAATGGGCTGTTGCGGCAACAGCAGCTCTTTTACTGCTCTCTGGTTGCAGCGATAAAGAAAAGGTGAATGGACCAAAGGAGCCTGTAGAAGAAGTTGAAGAAGTGGGGCAAGAAGAAGTAAATAATGAATTCCCTTATCAATATCCATTAACAGGTGTGGGCTCAGAGACTAAAACAGATGGCAGAGCAGTGGCCGTTATGGTTAATAATCATCTAAAAGCAAGACCGCAATCCGGTTTAGACAAAGCGGATATTGTTTATGAAATATTAGCTGAAGGAGATGTTACACGGTTCCTTGCTGTTTTTCAAAGTGAAACACCAAAAAATATCGGTCCAGTCCGAAGCGCAAGAGACTATTACATTGATCTGGCAAAGGGCCTAGATGCTTTATTTATCGCCCATGGTTATAGTGCAGAGGCACAGGAAATGCTCGAACAAGATTATGTTGATAACTTAAATGGCATGGTTTATGACGGTACCTTGTTTAAAAGGGCCAGCTTCCGGGAGGCTCCGCATAATTCCTATATTACGTATGAAAATGTGCTAAAGGGTGCAAAGGAAAAGAAATATACAATGGAATCATCTCCTCCTAAGTTTAAATTTTTATCAGAGGATGAAGATGACTCGATAACGGGAGACGAGGCAGGGTCGGTGATGATTTCTTATTCAGAAAGTGCGATTTTTGATTCCACATATGAGTATGATCCGGCTGTAGAAAAGTACAAACGCTTCTCTGATGGAGATCAGACAATTGATTATGAAACCAAAGAACCTATAATGGTAGACAATCTGTTTATTATTGAAACAGCCCATCAGGTTATTGATGATGTTGGCCATAAAGAAATTGATTTAGAATCTGGGGGATCTGGTTATTTGCTGCAAAAGGGTAAGGTAATGGAAGTAGAATGGAAAAGCGACAATGGTTTAATACTGCCGGTCAAAAACGGAGAAGTTGTCCCGTTTGTTCAGGGGAAAACTTGGGTAAATGTGGTTCCAACAAATCCAGGACTTCACTCTAGTGTATCTTTTAATGTAAAATAACTTAACTAATTAAAGGGGTAAAATATATGCAAATTAACAAATTACGTGGAAAAGAGCTTGATCAGTTATTCCAAGCTGTCCTTTCCTTGAAGGACCTTGAAGAATGCTATCGCTTTTTTGATGATTTATGTACCATTAATGAGATTCAATCATTAGCACAGCGTTTAGATGTTGCCAGAATGCTCCGTGAAGGAAATACTTATCATAAAATTGAGACGGAAACAGGTGCTAGTACAGCAACCATTTCACGAGTAAAACGGTGTTTGAATTTTGGAAATGACACCTATGAAATGGTGTTAGAACGGATTAAAACGGAACAAACAACCGAAGAGAAATAAACCAAACCGAAGAGATTGCTCTTCGGTTTTTTTTATCTGGTGTAGCTTAGGTGCTTCCGTTTTTTATTTTGGTTAAAGTTTCTATTATTTGAATTAGTGTTTTCTTTTTTTATCGAATAGGCTAGTGCTATAATGGTGTAATGTAAGAGAGAATGGGAGGATCTTGGGATGTATAATTTTCGCGAGTGGCGCCATGTGTTTAAACTCGATCCAAATAAAGAGATAAGTGATGATAAGTTAGAGAAACTATGCGAATCAGGAACAGATGCGATAATTGTTGGCGGTACAGATGGAGTCACACTGGATAAAGTCCTTGATCTTATGGCTAGAATCCGTCGGTATACCGTCCCTTGTGTCCTCGAAGTTTCAAGTATTGATATCGTTACCCCTGGATTTGACCTTTATTTTATTCCGACAATTTTAAATAGCAATGAAACAAAGTGGATAACAGGACTTCACCATCAGGCAGTTAAAGAATTTGGTGAAATTATGGATTGGGAAGAGATCGTTATGGAAGGCTACTGCATATTGAATGAGGAGTGCAAGGCAGCAAAACTGACCTCAGCCCGTGCAGATGCTTCGCCAGAAGAGGTTAAGGCCTATGCGATGATGGCAGAGAGAATGTTTCATTTGCCCATCTTTTATCTTGAATATAGTGGAAGATATGGGGATGTGCAGTTAGTTTCTGAGGTTAAAAAAGTGCTTGAAAAAGCGGTCTTATTTTACGGCGGAGGCATTTCAACCGTTGAACATGCAGTTGAAATGGCCAACCATGCAGATGTCATTGTGGTTGGAAACGCCATATATGACCATTTTGAAGAAGCGTTGGAAACAGTAAAAAGTGTCCGATGAAAATTTGCTAAATTCAATATAAAGAGTTAAAATAAGAACAAATGTTTGGTATGGTGGTGAAGGAATTGCAATATTTAACTGACAAGCTTTTAAATGGTTTAAACCCTGAACAGCAGAGTGCGGTAAAAGCAACGGACGGACCGCTTTTACTTATGGCTGGTGCAGGAAGTGGAAAAACAAGAGTATTAACGCACCGTATTGCCTATTTAATCGTAGAGAAACGTGTAAATCCTTATAATATTTTAGCGATTACTTTTACAAATAAAGCGGCTCGTGAAATGAGAGAGCGTATCGGAAAAATGATGGGCGGAGCAGCAGAAGAAATTTGGATTTCCACTTTTCACTCAATGTGTGTAAGGATACTGCGCAGGGATATTGACAGAATGGGCTTTAACCGTAATTTTACGATCTTAGATACAGGTGATCAGCAGTCGGTGGTTAAAGGGATTCTAAAAGATAAAAATCTTGATCCAAAAAAGTACGATCCGCGGGCAATTTTAGGAGCAATCAGTTCAGCGAAAAATGAATTGATTGACCCGGAGGAGTATGCCAAAACTGCCGGGGGTTATTTTGAACAAACAGTCAGTGATGTCTATACAGAATATCAGAAACGATTAAGGAAAAATCAAGCGCTCGATTTTGATGACTTGATTATGATGACCATTCAACTTTTTCAACGAGTACCTGAAGTACTTGAATACTACCAACGAAAGTTTCAGTACATTCATGTGGATGAGTACCAGGATACAAACAGAGCACAATATATGCTCGTAAAATTTCTCGCAAACCGCTTCAAGAATTTATGCGTTGTCGGTGATTCTGACCAGTCCATCTATCGCTGGCGTGGTGCGGATATTGCCAATATTCTCTCATTTGAAAAGGATTATCCGAATGCTACTGTTATTCTTCTAGAGCAAAACTATCGCTCCACAAAAAGAATTCTCCTTGCAGCAAATAAGGTCATCGAAAACAATGTAACCCGTAAGGCAAAGAATCTTTGGACAGAAAATCCTGAAGGAAACAAGCTTGTTTACTATCGTGCAGACAGTGAGCAGGGAGAAGCACAGTTTGTTGCGGGAAAAATAAAAGAATTAACGCGCGATGGCAAATATAAGCTCTCCGACGTCGCCATCCTTTACCGGACAAATGCTCAGTCCCGTGTAATGGAGGAAGTGCTGCTAAAATCTAATATAGAATATAGCATCGTAGGCGGAACAAAGTTCTATGATAGAAAAGAAATTAAGGACATGCTGGCTTACTTAAGGCTTATTTCAAATCCAGATGATGATATCAGCTTGCAGCGTATTATTAATGTGCCAAAACGTGGAATTGGCTCAAGCTCAGTCGATAAAATGGCTAACTTTGCTGCTATGCATGATATTTCTATTTTCCAGGCACTCGACTCAGTGGAGCTACTTGGGCTAAGTCCAAAGATCACCAAAGGTGCTAGAGAATTTAGAGATTTGATTAAAAACTATACCCAAATGCAAGAATTTCTATCTGTAACTGAACTGGTTGAGGAAATTTTAGATAAGTCTGGTTACCGAGAAATGCTGAAGGCTGAGAAATCAATTGAAGCACAAAGTAGACTTGAGAACTTAGACGAGTTATTATCTGTAACCAAGAACTTTGAAGAAGTAAATGAAGATAAAAGTTTGGTTGCTTTCCTAACTGATTTAGCTCTCGTTGCGGATATTGATTCGTTAGATGAAGAAGGGGAAAAGACAGATTCCATCACTTTAATGACCCTGCACTCTGCAAAAGGATTAGAATTCCCGGTTGTCTTCTTAATTGGACTGGAAGAAGGGGTTTTCCCTCACAGCCGTTCATTGATGGAAGAAGCAGAAATGGAAGAGGAGCGCCGCTTGGCATACGTAGGTATAACCCGTGCGGAGCAAACTCTATTCCTAACAAATGCACAGATGAGAACGTTGTTTGGGCGTACAAACATGAATCCGGCTTCTCGTTTCATCAGTGAAATTCCAGAAGAGCTTTTAGAAGGTGTGGAAAAAGAGGAACGAAAGAATACTCCATTTGGTTCAAGAGGGAGTACTTTTGGAAGAAGTACTTCTGCTTCAACAGGAACTTCCTTCGGAAGGAGCGCCTCTAGTTCAACAGGAACTTCTTTCGGAAGGAGCACCCCTGGTTCGACAGGAACATCCTTCGGTACACCAGTAACCAGGAAGCCAGTTATGAGACCTGTTGCATCTTCCACCGGCGGAGACACCTTCGGCTGGAAAGTGGGAGATAAAGCACAGCATGGAAAATGGGGCACTGGAACTGTGGTAAGTGTTAAGGGTGAAGGCGAAGGGACAGAGCTCGATATTGCTTTCCCAAGCCCAACCGGGATCAAGCGTCTGCTTGCAAAATTTGCGCCTATTACTAAGGCATAAATAAAAGCGTAAGCAATTATGTAAAATAGCATGATAGCAAAAAGAATGCCCCAATTATGGGGCTATTCTCGTATAATTTCTTTACGAAAGGGCTGGATTTATGGACCTTCAAACAGCGGAACTGAAAGTGAATGAATTAAGAAGCCTATTAAACCAATATGGTTATGAGTATTACGTGCTTGATCAACCAACGGTTCCTGACGCAGAATATGATCGTTTGATGCAGGAGCTTTTAGAGATTGAGGCTGCATTTCCACAGTTAAAGACACCCGATTCGCCATCCGTTCGCGTTGGCGGTGAGGTTCTAGACTTATTTGAAAAGGTAGAACACCGGACGCCTATGCTAAGCCTAGGGAATGCTTTCAATGAGCAGGACTTAAAGGATTTTGACCGCCGGGTTACTCAGGCTGTCGGCGAAGATGTTTCCTATGTTTGTGAATTAAAGATTGATGGTCTTGCTGTTTCTTTACGCTATGAAGAGGGGTTTTTTATTCAAGGCGCTACCAGAGGAGACGGAAGTATTGGTGAGGATATAACGGCTAACTTAAAGACCATTAAATCAGTTCCGCTTCGTTTACGTGAGGATGCAACCCTGGAAGTACGTGGTGAAGCCTACATGCCAAAGCGTTCCTTCGAAGCATTAAATAAGGCAAAGGCAGAACGCGGTGAGGAGTTAGCTGCGAACCCGCGTAATGCAGCAGCAGGGTCGCTTAGACAGCTTGATCCGAAAATCGCTGCAACAAGGAACCTAGATGTCTTTTTATATGGAATAGGCGGCGGTGGTGAGGCGGTTGCAGATTCCCATAGTGAAGGACTTGATTACCTCGACCGTCTTGGATTTAAAACAAATAAAGAGCGGCGTAAATGTCCTACTATTAATGAAGTCATTGAGTATGTAAATAGCTGGGTAGAAAAGCGCCCGAACTTACCATATGAAATAGATGGAATTGTTATTAAGGTAGATTCCTATGAACATCAGAACATGCTTGGAACAACAGCGAAAAGTCCGAGATGGGCGATTGCCTATAAATTTCCTGCTGAAGAAGTCGTGACAACTCTTTTAGATATTGAATTAAGTGTTGGAAGGACAGGTGTTGTCACTCCAACAGCCATTCTAAAACCAGTTAAGGTGGCCGGCACAACGGTTCAGCGTGCATCTTTGCATAATGAAGACTTAATTCGTGAGAAGGATATTAAGATTGGTGATCAGGTCGTTGTCAAAAAAGCCGGTGATATCATTCCCGAAGTGGTCAATGTATTAGCAGAGCAACGGACTGGTGAAGAGCGTGACTTTCAAATGCCGACACATTGTCCTGAATGTGAAAGTGAACTTGTTCGTCTTGAAGGGGAAGTTGCATTACGCTGTATCAACCCAAAATGTCCTGCCCAAATTCGTGAAGGTTTGATACACTTTGTTTCACGTGATGCTATGAATATTGATGGTCTAGGTGAAAAGGTAATCAGTCAGCTGTTTGCTGCAAAATTAATTAGTGATGTGGCAGATATCTATAAACTTACCCGTGAACAGCTTTTAGCTTTAGAAAGAATGGGTGAAAAATCTGTAGGAAATCTCTTAAAAGCAATTGAGGCTTCGAAATCCAATTCATTAGAAAAGTTGTTATTTGGTCTTGGAATTCGCCATGTTGGGGCTAAGGCTGCAAAGACAATTGCTCAAAGCTTTGGAAGCATGGAGAAACTAGCAGAAGCACAAAAAGAAGAATTAATAGCTATCAATGAGATTGGTGATAAGATGGCTGATTCCATCGTTGCCTTTTTTGAACAGGAAGAGGCAGAAGAGCTGTTGAAGGAACTTAGTGCTGTAGGCGTCAATATGGAATATAAAGGTGCTAAACCTGTTTCCATAGAGGAATCAGACAGTATCTTTGCTGGTAAAACAGTTGTGTTAACAGGGAAGCTGGAACAGCTTTCTAGAAATGAGGCCAAGGAAAAAATTGAAGCCCTTGGTGGAAATGTATCGGGAAGTGTTAGTAAAAAAACGCACCTTGTGATTGCTGGCGAGGATGCTGGTTCAAAGCTTAAAAAGGCCGAGGAGCTGGGAATTGAAGTTTGGGACGAGGAGAGGCTCTTGGCAGAATTAACTAAATAAGAGGTGTATCGAACGTGAGAAAAATCTCATTGCTCGCTCTTTCCCTCATCATACTGCTTAGTGGATGTGCACCAAACTTTCAAAAGCAGGAGAATGTTACACAAACAAAAGAAGAGGCGAAAGAGAAAGCAATTATTCCGAAATATAACATTTCAGACAATTACTATCGAACGATTTTACCGTTCGAACCTGGGGAAGCACGCGGTTTAATTGTTGGAAATATTAATACCAGATATGACATTAATGAGTTTGAAACGGGTTTGATGAGAATTGCACAACACCAATTTGATCCAAAAACGTATTTATTCCGTGAAGGACAGGAACTAAAAAGAAATACCGTTAGACTCTGGTTGAATCGTAAATTCACACCTGCACAATTAAAAGAAGAGGGTTTGGAGGAAGACGAAAATATCGGGCTAAATCCACTTATGCCAGATGGTGCAGACTTTAAAGAAGGAAATAGTAGTAGTCCAATCTACTTAGCCCACATCTTAGAACATGATTACCTAATCAAAGATGAAAATGATACCGTTAAATTAGGCGGTGTGGTTATTGGGCTTGCACTGAATTCGGTCCATTATTTTCGGACTGCAGTTGGTGAACCCTACTTTGAAAGGGAAATTGAGTTTGCTGAAATGGAAAGGGAAGGGAAAAAGATTGCTGATGAGGTACTGAAGCGCCTGCGAGCAAAGAAGAATCTGAAGGATGTACCCATTACTATTGCACTGTTTAATCAGCAAAGTAAGTCATCCGTCGTTCCTGGGACCTTTTTTACCTATGCCAAAGTGGATAAAGGCAGCTCTACAATTAATGCGTGGGAACCAGTTGCTGAAAAGTACTTCTTATTTCCATCTACAGAAGCACAAGAGGCACATCGTGATGATGTAACGGCATTTTTAAATTTCAAGCAGGATGTTGAAGCTTATTTTCCGAATTTTAATGGTGTAATTGGCCGGGCCTTCTACATTGGAGACCAATTACATGATTTGGATATCTCGATTCCGATTCAGTTCTATGGAAAATCTGAGGCAATTGGGTTTACGCAATATGTAACCGGCCTTGTACTCGAGCATTTTCCAGATTATATTTCCGTTTCTGTGAGTGTAACTTCTGTTGACGGACCTGAAGCATTGATTGTTCGTAAGGCAAATGAAGCCGAACCATTTGTGCATATTTACTAACCTGACTTAGCGGTCAGGTTTTTCTTTTACAGAAAAATATGCATTTATTATTATCCATTGATAGGTGTAAAAGAATCATGTTAGAATGAACAAGGATGTAATGTTCAATACATAGGAGGTTTTGAGACATGGTACAACCTTATAAGCATGAACCATTCACGGATTTTACAAATGAAGAAAACCGTCAAGCCTATTTAAACGGTTTAAAGACAGTTGAGAGTTACTTAGGTAGTGATTACCCGCTTGTAATCGGCGGTGAAAGAATAACAACTGAAGATAAAATCGTTTCTTATAATCCATCTAATCATAAAGAGATAATTGGAAGCGTATCCAAGGCCAGCAGAGATCATGCGGAACAAGCAATGCAGGCTGCCGTTGAAGCATTCAAAACATGGAAAAAGGTTAAAGCAGAAGTCCGTGCGGATGTATTATTTAAAGCTGCAACAATTATTCGCCGCCGCAAGCATGAGTTTTCTGCCCTTTTAACAAAAGAAGCAGGTAAACCATGGAAAGAAGCGGATGCAGATACAGCTGAAGCAATTGACTTCCTTGAATATTATGGCCGCCAAATGCTCGCTTTAAAAGAGGGCGTGCCCGTTAATAGCCGTCCAAATGAATTTAACCGTTACAACTACATTCCACTAGGTGTTGGTATCATTATTTCACCTTGGAACTTCCCATTGGCGATTATGGCTGGTACAACTGTAGCTGCGATTGTCTCAGGTAATACAGTTTTACTAAAGCCAGCGTCTACCACTCCAATTGTGGCAGCGAAATTCGTTGAAGTAATGGAAGAAGCGGGACTGCCAAAAGGCGTATTAAACTTTGTACCGGGTAGCGGAGCTGAAGTGGGAGATTACTTAGTAGATCATAAGGACACTCGCTTCATCAGCTTCACTGGTTCACGTGATGTAGGACTTCGTATTTTCGAACGTTCATCTAAAGTAAATCCAGGTCAAGTCTGGATGAAGCGTTTGATCGCTGAAATGGGCGGTAAAGATACGATTGTGGTTGACTCAGAAGCAGATCTAGAGCTTGCAGCACAATCTATTGTTGCAGGAGCATTTGGATTCTCTGGTCAAAAGTGCTCAGCTTGCTCCCGTGCTGTAATCGTTGAAGATGTTTATGATACAGTGTTGAACCGTGTTGTTGAATTAACGAATGAATTAACGGTTGGCGACCCAACTGAGCAAGGTACTTTCATGGGTCCAGTTAATGATAATAATGCTTTTAAGAAAATCATGGAGTATGTTGAAATCGGCAAGCAAGAAGGCAAGTTAATGACTGGCGGCGAAGGAGACAATTCAAAAGGTTACTTCATACAGCCGACTGTTTTTGCTGACCTTGCTCCAGATGCACGTATTATGCAGGAAGAAATCTTTGGACCAGTGGTAGGTTTCACAAAAGCAAAGGATTTCACTGAAGCAATCGAAATTGCGAATAATACTGAGTACGGCTTAACTGGTGCAGTTATCACAACGAACCGTGAGCACCAGGAACAAGCGCGTGAAGATTTTCATGTTGGTAACCTCTATTTCAATCGTTCTTGTACTGGAGCAATTGTTGGTTATCAGCCATTCGGCGGTTTCAATATGTCTGGAACTGACTCAAAAGCTGGCGGTCCTGACTACTTGCTGCTGCATATGCAAGCAAAAACTACATCTGAAATGTACTAACTTTTATGACCCCCTTCTCAGGCAGAGAAGGGGGTCTTTTTATGAGCGACCCATAATTTGGTTACCGTTGGACCGGAAAAATCAGGATGGAGGGAATCAAGGAGGAGCTTTGGTTACCGATGGATGCGGAAAAATAGGCTAGAGGGAATCAAGGAAGAGTATTGGTTACCGTTGCACCTCAAAAATCAGTCTAGAGGGAATCAGAGTAGTGCTCTGGTTACCGTTGGAAGCGGAAAGTCAGGTTAGAGGGAATCAAGGAAGAGTATTGGTTACCGTTGGCCCCAAAGAAACAGGTTAGAGGGAACCAGAGTAGTGTTCTGGTTACCGTTGGAAGCGGAAAGTCAGGTTAGAGGGAATCAAGGAAGAGTATTGGTTACCGTTGCACCTCAAAAATCAGTTTAGAGGGAATCAAAGAAGTGTTTTGGTTACCGTTGGCCCCAAAGAAACAGGTTAGAGGGAATCAGAGTAGTGCTCTGGTTACCGTTGGACCTCAAAAATCAGTCTGGAGGGAATCAAAGAAAAGCTTGGTTACCCTTGGACTCGGTAAATCAGTTTGGAATCAAAGAAGTTAGATAAATGTTTGACAATAATGTGAAGTTATTCACAAACAATTATAAATTGTGAAGTACATCACAATCAACTGATTCCTCAATATATACAATGTAAATATAGAGCTATACTTTAAAACGTAATTTTTCGAGTATTAACCATATAAGGAGCGATCCAACATGAGGAAATTAGTGATGATTGGGAACGGGATGGCGGGAGTTAGAACGATAGAGGAAATCCTTAAACTTTCACCAAATAAATTTGAGATAACGATCTTTGGACAAGAACCACATCCAAACTATAATCGTATTAAGCTATCAAATATTCTTCAGGGTGATGCGAGCTTCGAAGAAATCATTATTAATCCATTAGATTGGTATAAAGAAAATAATATTCAGTTATTTACAGGTGAATCAGTAATCAAGGTTGATACAGAAAGAAAGTTTGTACGTACAGATAAGGGCCGTGAGGTAGTGTATGATGACCTAATCATCGCAACAGGATCGAACTCTTTCATTCTTCCAATCCCAGGGAGCGACAAAATGGGCGTTACCGGTTTTCGTGATATAAAGGATTGTGAAATGATGATCAAGTCGGCAGAAGAATATAAAAAGGCAGTGGTCATTGGCGGTGGGCTTCTTGGCCTTGAAGCAGCAAGAGGATTACTAAACCTTGGGATGAAGGTGGATGTTGTACACTTAATGCCAAGTTTAATGGAGCGTCAGTTGGATCCAATCGCCTCCTCTTTACTAAAAGCAGAGCTAGAATCTCAGGGAATGAGATTTTTAATGGAAAAGGAAACAGTTGAAATTATCGGGGATGAGCGCGTTGCTGGTCTTCGTTTTAAAGATGGTTCTTTTGCAAGAGCAGATCTTGTTGTCATGGCAATCGGGATTAAGTCGAATACAAGTGTGGCAAAAGACAGCGGGATTTATGTAAATCGTGGAATTGTTGTTAATGACTTTATGGAAACAAGTGCACCGAATGTGTATGCAGTGGGAGAATGTGCCGAGCATAGAGAGATTGTTTATGGGCTGGTTGCACCTTTATACGAGCAAGGGAAAGTACTTGCCGAAAGAATATGCGGAAAAGAAGCAGCACCGTATGAAGGTTCAGTTACTGGAACGCAGCTTAAAGTTGCTGGGGTGGACCTTTATTCAGCAGGTGAAATTTTTGAAGATGGAACAACCAAATCGATTATGGTTTACAACGAATTTGAAGGTATCTATAAAAGAGTATTAATCCGGGATAACAGGGTCGTTGGGATTGTTCTCTATGGGGATACAAAAGATAGTACAAGGCTGTTCCGTGTGCTATCAAAAAAGGAAGATATCACAGGGATTTCTATATTTGAATCTCAATGTAGTGCTGAAGGCGGAAGCGGCGACATTGCCTCCATGCCAAATGATGAATTGGTCTGCGGATGTAACGGTGTTACGAAGGGTGCAATCGTTGAGGCAATCAAAACGCAGGGCCTGACCACTCTTGATCAAGTTAGTCATTGTACTAATGCCGGCCGATCTTGCGGACGCTGTAAACCGATGGTGAATGATATTCTTGCCTATACACTTGGTGACCAATTTGATGCAGCTGCAGCGCAAAAGACAAGTATTTGTGGTTGTACTACCATCAGCCGTGAAGAATTGATTACAGAAATTAAAGAGAAGGGTCTCTCAAGTGTTAAAGAAGTAATGAACGTTCTTGAGTGGAGGAATGAGGAAGGATGTACAAAATGCCGTCCTGCGATTAACTACTACCTTGGGATGATTCACATGAATGAATACAAGGATGATCGTGATTCCCGTCTTGTTAATGAGAAAATGCATGCGAATATTCAGAAGGATGGAACATACTCTGTCGTTCCTAGAATGTATGGCGGTGTAACAACTGCGGCTGATTTGAAAAAAATTGCTGAGGTTGCCCAGAAGTATGATGTGCCGTTAGTAAAATTAACCGGCGGACAACGTATTGGCTTGTTTGGAGTCAAAAAGGAAGACCTTCCAAGCATGTGGAAAGAGCTTGATATGCCTTCTGGCTACGCTTATGGAAAAACACTTCGTACCGTAAAAACCTGCGTGGGAGCGCAATTCTGCCGCTATGGCACACAAGATTCCATGTCACTTGGTATTGAACTTGAAAAGAAATTTGAACGCCTTGATACACCGCATAAAGTAAAAATGGGTGTGTCTGCCTGCCCAAGAAACTGCTCTGAAGCGGGAATTAAGGATATTGGCTTTGTCGGTATTGATGGCGGCTGGGAAATCTATGTCGCAGGTAATGGCGGTGTCGATCTTCGAGCAGGTGACCTGTTAGCTACCGTGAAAACAGAGGCTGAGGTAATGGAAATGACGGGTGCTTATCTGCAATATTACCGTGAAACTGCGAATTACCTGGAACGGACTTCTAAATGGGTTGAACGCGTTGGTTTAGAACATGTAAAAGAAGTCTTAGCAAACGAAGAAACTAGAAAAGCACTAAATGAGCGTATGGACCAAACATTAAAGAAATACATTGAGCCTTGGAATGAAGCAATCGAAAGTGAAAGTATTAAAGATAAATATTATGCAGTACACACTGTCAAGGCAGGAGAGTGATAATAAATGATTACAACAAAAACTATGACACTAGCGGCACATTATTCTGACCTCCCAGTACGGACTGGTTACGCTGTTACTATCAATGATATTGACATTGCTTTATTCAAAGTTACAAATGGTAAGGTTTATGCTATTGAAAATCGCAGTCCCCATCCAAAAGGCGGCGTGTTAACAGAAGGTCTTGTGAGTGGTGAATATGTATACTGCCCCGTTTATGATTGGAAAATCTCGTTAGTTGACGGGAGGGTTCAAGCACCGGATGTAGGTCAAGTTAAGACATTTCAGGTGGAAGTAGAAGGAGATAACGTTTATATTATTATATAAAGAGTTTGGAAGGATGGCTGCAGGATGAAAACAGGTAAAGTATTTTTAGTAGGAGCAGGGCCAGGGGACGTACGATTAATCACTGTAAAAGGATTGGAGGCAATCCAGCAGGCAGAAGTTATTTTATATGACCGGCTTGCAAATCCGAAGCTATTGGAGTTTGCCCCAGATGATTGCGAGTTGATTTATTGCGGCAAATTACCTGACCGCCATATTCTGCGACAGGAGAATATCAATGAGCTATTAGTAGAAAAGGCATTAGAGGGTAAAGTAGTTGTTCGGTTAAAAGGCGGCGACCCTGGTATTTTTGGCCGTGTTGGTGAAGAAGCGGCAGCCCTTGCCCACTATCAAATACCTTTTGAAATCGTTCCTGGTATTTCGTCGGGGATTGCAGCCCCCCTTTATGCGGGAATACCTGTTACTCACCGTGAACATGCTGAATCATTTGCAGTCGTAACAGCTCATGATAAATCTAAGGATGGCAAGCCAATGCTTGACTGGGAAGGACTTGTCCGTGGTGTTGATACGATCGCTTTTTACATGGGAGTAGGAAACCTGCCATATATCTGTAAAAGTCTTATTTCACATGGTAAACCCGCAAGCACTCCAGTGATTCTGATTCAATGGGGCACATTTGGCCGCCAGAAAACATTGCAGGGAACCTTGGAAAATATCACAGAAAAGGTCCTTGGTGCTAAGTTTAGCAATCCGTCAATCATACTCGTCGGAGAGGTCATCTCCCTTCGTGAGAAAATCAGCTGGTTTGAAAAAATGCCATTGTATGGACGTCAAATATTACTTGCCCGTACGAGTGAAAGTGTTAGCGGACTTGCAAAGGAATTAATAGAAAAAGGTGCCGATGTCATTGAATTTCCAAAATGGAAAAAGAGGATTTTGCCTGTTGAGGTGGACAAGGCAGCAAACTACAATAAAATATTGTTCTCCTCCCCCGAAAGCGTCAGCGAATTTTTCAATGCCCTTATAGAAAAAGGAATCGATATTCGAAAAATAAAGGCTGATTTCTATGGGTGTTCTAGCAAATCTATTATGGCTTTAAAAGAGCGTGGAGTTATTGCTGGACTTATCAAAAACATGCCGCAGGAAGGAAGCTTACTCGTTGTCGGAGAAGCAGGTAACCTTAAAGTTCAAAATGCCGACTTTATGGTTACGAGTAAAAAAGAACTGGATATTCAATTCCTTCCAATTTTTCAACGAATGCTAGAGGAAGGGAATGTGAATACGATGGTATTTCCAAGCGCAGCCTCTGTTGATGTATTTATTGATAGCTTGAAGAAATGTAGTATTGACGTTTACACCCTTTTAAAAGATGTTCAAGTGGTTTGTATGGGGAAGCATACAAAAGCTGCTGTTGAGGCTAGGGGACTATCGGTTGAAGCGATACCGAAGTCTCCAACAAGAGAAGCTTTGATTGAATACTTAGTTCAGTATCAAGCTGCTAAGGAAAGGTAGGGTTTATGCTTGAATTCGAACTATCCGATTATGTTAAATCTCGAGGGAAAAAAAGTTGTGGTTGTAGGCGGCGGTAAGGTTGCGGAGCGGAAAGTTACCGGACTGCTTGGTACTGGGGCAAGTATCATCGTGATTAGTCCCAGTGCTACAGAAAATCTAAGAGGGCTAGCTGAAAATGGAATGATACAGTGGGTTGAAAAATCATTTAATAAAAAAGACATTGAGGGTGCGTTTTTAATTTATGCAGCCACGAACGACGTTGAGTTGAACCAGTATGTAAAAAATGCTGCTAGTGATCAACAGCTTGTAACCATTGTGGACGACCCGGAAGGATCCGATTTTCACGTTCCCTCACATATGGTGCAAGGACGATTGAGTATTGCTGTATCAACAGGTGGAGCCTCGCCAACACTTGCAAGGAAAATTCGTGAGCAGCTAGAATCTCAATTTGACGAACGGTATGACGATTATTTAGAATTTCTATATTTGGCCAGAAAACGAGTTCTGAAAGAAGTGAACGAACCATTTAGAAAAAGAAAAATATTAGCCGCAATCGCAAGTGAGGAGTTTCTAAACAGTAACGATCGAGAAGCTGCTTTTTTACGATTATTGCTAAAAAGAAATGACGTGTGATTTGACACGTCATTTCTTTTTTATGGTGCTACAAGTTAATAAGGTCATTATCGTATTCTTCTAATTGCTCTTGTAATTTACCTATGTAATTTATCATTGCTATTCTCACGATAGAAGGATAGTATCGACTATTAAGTTCTTGCTCACATTCCTCTAAATCCATCTTTTTGACAGCAATAATTTTATTTAATTCCTCTTTACTCATTGCAAATCACCGCTTCTATCAGATAAATCATTTTCCCACTCTCCTAATCTATTTTTATAGTAGTAAGCATTGACAACTTATTCATAGTTTATACGCATCTTTTTATTGTATAAAAAGACCACAAACGGGCTAAAAAGAAAGGTAAAAAGAATCGAGGGTGGAAAGATGAACGAGAGAATATTTCATAGCTATCAAATCCTAGATCAATTACGTTTGCCGCATGGTTTGTATTTAGCGTCATCATCACAGGACTATCAATATGTTTGGCTGCGGGATTCTTTTTATATGTCACTGCCTTATTTAGAGCAAAACAATCACATTTATGAAATGACTTATCATCGAATTCTGGACTTATTTAGAGAATACGAATGGAAGTTGGATATCCATACTGTTCAAAGGCCGAGGGAGCAATGGGAATACATCCATTCAAGGTATTCTGCCTCTGAAGTAAGGGAAATCGAAACTCCATGGGGCCATGCTCAGCATGATGCGATTGGAGCGATACTATGGGGAATTGGTGTGGGCCATAAAAAGGGAAAGCGAATAATAAGAGATGCAAAAGATCATGAAATTGTTCAAAAGCTAGTTGGCTACTTAGGCTGTGTGGAGTATTGGGAGGATGCAGATAATGGAATGTGGGAGGAATGGAGAGAGGTTCATTCAAGCTCTGTCGGTGCATGTATCGCAGGTCTTCAGGCAGTAAAAGATATTGTGTTTGTCCCAGGTGAATGGATCACAAATGGTTACCAGGCACTAACAAACTTATTCCCACATGAAAGCAGCGATCGTCCCTACGATTTAGCTCAATTGAGTTTGATTTATCCATATAGGGTTTTGTTAGGAGAAGAAGCGAAATTAATAGTGGAACAAGTAGAAACAAACCTTCTGCGCGAACATGGGGTAATACGCTACAAAGGAGATTCGTATTATTCCACAATTGAACATGAAGGCAGGCATCATGATTTATCGTTTTACTATGGCACAGAGGCAGAGTGGACATTCGGTCTCCCATGGTTAGCGTTGTGCCATTTGGAATTGGGTAATGCAGATAAAGCAAAGCATTATATAAATATGACAGAAAGCGTGATGTTGAGTGATGGAAGCCTTCCAGAACTGTACTTTGCTCAATCCGAAAAGTATAATTCCAATACCCCATTAGGATGGGGAAGTGCACTGTATATCTTAGCGAAAGAGCGTTATGAGAGATTAATGTAATAGGAAGATGCTGCTGGAGGAAATCCAACAGCTTCTTTTTTTGGAGAGAATAGGCCGTTAGGATTATTTTACCTATTTTTATAAAATTTTCTGAAAACTAGTTCCATTTTTGAAAAACGTGTTATATAATACAACACATGGAATGATTCTGTATTATAACAAAGAGGTGATTGAGTTCATGTCGATGCAAACGACAGATATGGAAGTAGCAGGTGTCAAAAAAGCGTACTACGATGAGATTCTAACAAAGGAAGCGCTGAAATTTATTGAGGAACTGGAGCAAAGATTTGGGGCAAGGCGAATTGAACTGTTACAGTACAGGCAAAAACGACAGGAGAAAATGAATAACGGAAAGCTTCCGGATTTCCTTCCCGAAACAAAACATATCCGTAATGGAAGCTGGACAATTGCTCCATTGCCTAAAGATCTTTTGGATCGCCGTGTAGAGATTACGGGACCAACAGACAGAAAGATGGTTATCAATGCCCTAAATTCAGGTGCTAAGGTTTTTATGGCAGATTGTGAAGATGCTACTTCACCAACCTGGGAAAACATCGTCGAAGGACAAATCAACTTAAGAGATGCAGTGAATCGGACGATTTCCTATGAAAATCAAAATGGTAAAAGATATGTACTGAATGAGGAAACAGCAGTCTTGTTTGTTAGACCGCGCGGACTTCATTTAGAAGAAAAACATGTGCTGCTTAATGGCAAGCCTATCTCTGGAAGCTTCTTTGATTTTGGAATGTACTTTTTCCATAATGTAAAAAATCTGCTGGCTAAAGGAACAGGTCCTTACTTCTACCTGCCAAAGCTAGAAAACCATCTAGAAGCCCGGCTTTGGAATGATGTATTTATTTTTTCGCAAAACAAGCTTGGCGTTGCTCAAGGAACCATTAAAGCAACTGTCTTACTTGAAACCATAATGGCTGCATTTGAAATGAATGAAATTCTTTTTGAATTGAAGGAGCACTCAGCGGGCTTGAACTGTGGCAGGTGGGATTACATCTTTAGTTATTTAAAGAAACTACGAAACCATGAAAGTATCATTCTGCCAGATCGGGCACAGGTAACGATGAGCGCACCATTTATGCGTTCCTATTCATTGCTCACGATTCAAACCTGTCACCGCCGGAAAGCACCGGCAATTGGAGGAATGGCGGCACAAATACCAATTCGCGACAATCCACAGGCTAATGAGGAAGCATTTGCAAAGGTTCGGGCTGACAAAGAACGTGAAGCTTATGATGGTCATGATGGAACATGGGTAGCGCACCCTGGACTTGTACCGGTAGCTTTAGAAGTATTTGATAGAGAAATGCCAGTAGCCAATCAGATTCATACAAACAAACAGCAAAAAGTTACGATAATAGCCAGTGATTTGCTAGAAACACCTGGCGGTAAGATTACCGAAGAAGGTGTCCGCGTAAATATCAATGTCGGGATTCAATACATTGCATCCTGGCTGTCTGGCAAAGGAGCAGCACCTATCCATAACTTAATGGAGGATGCGGCAACGGCCGAAATCTCAAGGGCTCAGTTATGGCAGTGGATCCGTCACCCGAAAGGGATACTTGAGGATGGCAGAAAAATAACGGCACCCTTGTATGAACAGTTAAAGGCTGAAGAATTAGAAAAGATAAAGGTTGAGATTGGTTTGTCTGCCTATGAAAATGGCCGTTTTACTGAAGCAGTAGAGTTGTTCGACAGCTTAATCCTAAATGATGAATTTGTAGATTTTCTGACCCTGCCTGGGTATAACCTTTTATAAAAAAATTAATAGATTAATAGGAGGAATTTAAAATGACGAATTCAAGAGCAAAGGCATTACAAGAAAGCTGGGAAATGGATAAACGTTGGAATGGAATTACTAGACCCTATACAGCAGAGGATGTTATTAAGCTTCGAGGTTCAGTTGATATTGAGCATACATTGGCTAGACGAGGAGCAGAAAAGCTTTGGAAGCAGCTAAATGAAGAAGATTATATTAATGCGCTAGGTGCACTAACGGGAAATCAGGCTGTTCAGCAGGTAAAAGCAGGTTTAAAAGCGATTTATCTAAGTGGATGGCAAGTTGCAGCCGATGCCAATCTTTCTGGGAATATGTATCCAGACCAAAGCTTATATCCAGCTAATAGTGTGCCAAGTGTTGTAAAACGCATTAACCAAGCACTTCAGCGTGCAGACCAAATCACTCATTCAGAAGGAGACAATTCTATTGATTGGTTTGTTCCCATTGTGGCCGATGCAGAAGCAGGCTTTGGCGGACAGTTGAATTGTTTTGAATTAATGAAGGGAATGATTGAGGCAGGAGCAGCAGGAGTTCACTTTGAAGATCAGCTTTCCTCTGAAAAGAAATGTGGTCACTTAGGCGGGAAGGTGCTGCTTCCAACTCAAACAGCGGTTCGGAACTTAATAGCTGCTCGTTTGGCTGCAGATGTTATGGGGACACCAACGTTACTAGTGGCACGGACAGATGCGAATGCGGCGGATTTAATTACAAGTGATATTGATATGAACGATGCCCCATTCATCACTGGAGAGAGGACAGCTGAAGGCTTTTTCCGTACGAAGGCAGGACTTGATCAGGCAATTGCCCGCGGTTTAGCATATGCGCCATATGCCGATTTAATTTGGTGTGAAACATCTGAGCCAAATATTGAGGAGGCAAGACGTTTTGCAGAAGCCATCCATGAAAAATTCCCTGGCAAAATGCTTGCATACAACTGTTCACCATCGTTCAACTGGAAAAAGAAACTTGACCAAGATACAATTGCAAAATTCCAGCAGGAGCTTGGAAAGATGGGCTACAAGTTCCAATTTGTTACCCTTGCAGGTTTCCATGCTTTGAACCACAGCATGTTTGAACTAGCTCGCGGCTATAAAGAGCGCGGCATGGCTGCATACTCCGAATTGCAGCAAGCTGAGTTCGACAGCGAGCAATATGGCTACACAGCAACAAGACACCAACGCGAAGTCGGAACAGGCTACTTTGACCAAGTATCCATGGTTATCACAGGCGGAACATCTTCTACAACAGCGTTGAAAGGATCCACAGAAGAAGAGCAATTTTCAAAGTAATCATCAATATGGCGAATCCCCCTTTCGAAATTAGAGAGGGGGATTTTTGACGGGCATGGTGTAGGGAATTAGTTATGGAAGGCGGGAATTAGTTGCGGTAGGCGGAAGTTAGTTGCGGAATGCGGGAATTAGTTGTGGAAGGCGGGAATTAGTTGCGGTAGGCAGAAACTAGTTGTTGGAAGGCGAGAAACACTGGCGGATGGGCAGAAACACTGGCGAATGGGCAGAAACACTGGCGGATGGCGAGAAACACTGGCGGATAGCGGAGGAATACTGGCGGATGGGCAGAAACACTGGCGGATAGCGGAGGAATACTGGCGGATGGGCAGAAACACTGGCGGATAGGTGAGAAACACTGGCGGATGGGCAGAAACACTGGCGAATGGGCAGAAACACTGGCGGATAGCGGAGGAACACTGGCGGATAGCGGAGGAACACTGGCGGATAGCGAGAAACACTGGCGGATAGCGAGAAACACTGGCGGATAGCGAGAAACACTGGCGGATAGCGAAGGAACACTGGCGGATAGCGAGAAACACTGGCGGATAGAGAGAAACACTGGCCGATAGCGAGAAAAAACTCTAGATAGCGAGGACTATTTTGGAAATGAACATTTTTTAGGGTATTATCATACATAATAATAGCCCTTCTAATGGAGTTGATCTAATTTGAAAAAGCCGAACGTTGAGGAGGTTCTTCAACAAGGAATACATGGTGCTTTGGAAACGAAGCCGGATGAAAGGCGGAAGTTTTTAGGTACCTTACGAGAACGTGCCATTCTTGCTCTAAAGAAAAACCAAGTGACAGAAGCGACGATATATCCTCAAGTAGAGAGAGAAATGAAAAAAAATCCGCAGGTTAATCTCTACTTAAACGGCAATATCGAGTACGCTGCATTATCCAAATATGTGAAATTAGCGGCTAAACACAATATTGAGCATAAAATCGTAACCAACAAGGAACATGATACAGAAATTGGCTTATTGCTTGCGATGGATCATGCAATCGATAAAGAAGAAATATATATCACTCAAAAAGAAATCAGTCAGCCTGAACCCCAGAAAGGCAAAGGTCTTTTTGCGAAACTATTTAAAAGATAAAGTACACATGAAGCAGTCTAGTGACTGCTTTTTTTTATGAGTTAGGTTCATAAGGAGGAGGTACTTCGACCTATATTTGGATATAACTGGAATTATATATAAGATTGGAATATTATTATTGATAAGGTAGATTATCATTTGATCGAATTAATAAGGGGGAGGAAAAAGTTAACTCATAATGGGTACCAGGAGAAAAATGGTCAAGTAGGAAATACGTTTTACTCGTATTTTTTACTAAGATTACTAGATTACAAACATCTGGCCAATATCTAGGAGGAGAGAATTATGAGAAGATGGACAGTTCTTTTATTCGTAATGATTCTAATGTTTACACTTGCAGGCTGCAAATACCCGACATTAGAAAAAGCAATCGCAGAAACAATCCCTTTTGAAGTTCAGGATGTATTACACAAGACAAAAAGTGATGGTATCACGATTGTTCTATACTCAACGAAAGCAGAAGGGGAAGAAGTGAAACATATAAAAGAACCAGTGCTGGGTGTTTCTTTCTTTGAAGGAAACGATGAAGAAGGATGGAAAAATGAAGGTCCTAATGGCTGGGAGCATACTGAGAGCGAAACTTATTCCATTTATCATGAGAACTACACTGAGTATGATGATAAAGGGAAAATTCTTAAAGATATCTACGTTGTATTTGGAGAAATCAAAAATAAAAATATCGACTCCATTGAATTCGCCAATAAGGGTAGTGAAGAGTATAAAAAAGCAAAAATGATTGAGAAGGATGGAAAACGTTACTATGTGGGAATAGGCATCTCTCCGCAGGTTAGAGCATTAAATAGTAATGGAGAGGTTATACCACAACAATAAGCAGTAATAATCGGGGGGATGGTAATGGTCTCTAATAAAACGATGTTGATATCTTCCATCATTTTATCAATTGGGATTATTGTGGGAGGGTCTCTTATCTCTTCAAAGTCAACACTTGTAAGTGATTCTATAAGTAAAACAGATGTAGAGGATACTATATTTATAGATAGTAAAGAAGCCTCTAAGCTTATAGGTATAACGGAAAAGGAGCTGCTCAGGATTATTAAAGAAGAAAAGAGGATGCTTGAAACAACAGGCTCCTATGATGGTGAAATGGTTCCGTATGTAATGATTGAAACAAAGAGATATTTTGAAAGAACAAAACTATTAATCTGGGCTCAAGAGGCCGCTTCACTACATAAGGAATATTAGTTATAAGACAGGAGCATTTGCTCCTTTTTTTTGTGGCTGGCAAACTAAAAGTACTTAATCTGTCTATACTAGTGAGGCAATCATTGCGGTGAAGCGGAAAAGTTTGGTATTATCATTAGTAAATTAACTATTGACTTAAGGATTGGGGGTACTAAAAAATGACACGAATCTCAAACGAGCAAGTTAAGCATGTTGCAAATTTGGCTAGATTAGCAATCACAGATGAAGAAGCGATAAAGTTCACCGAGCAGCTGGATGCGATTATTACATTTGCGGAACAGTTAAATGAATTAGATACAGAGAACGTTGAACCAACCTATCATGTGCTGGATATGAAAAATGTTTTCCGTGAGGACATCAAGCAAGCGGGATTGCCGCGTGAAGAAGTCTTGAAAAATGCACCTGATCATCAGGATGGTCAAATAAAGGTTCCAGCAATCATTGGAGAGTAAGAAAAGCCTAAGCGCTTAGGCTGCTTACGCTAGACAAGGGAGGAAAGAAAGTGAGTTTATTTGATTATAAAGTTTCAGATCTCCACGAACTTTTACATAAAAAAGAAATCAAAGTTGCTGATCTTGTGGATGAGTCGTACAAACGTATAGCACAGGTAGATAACAAGGTTCAAGCATTTTTAACCTTGGATGAAGAAAAGGCTCGTCAAACAGCGAACGTTCTAGATGAAAAGCTGACCACTGATTCTGGCACAGGTTTGTTATATGGACTGCCAATTGGAATTAAGGATAACATTGTCACGAAAGGTCTTCGGACAACCTGTGCTAGTAAGATACTAGAAAACTTCACCCCAATTTATGATGCAACGGTTGTTCAGAAGCTACAGCAGCAAGAAACCGTTACAATTGGAAAGTTAAACATGGATGAGTTTGCAATGGGATCTTCAAATGAAAACTCCTATTATCAAAAGACGCGTAATCCATGGGATCTTGAGAGAGTGCCGGGTGGTTCTTCTGGTGGTTCAGCGGCCTCTGTTGCAGCCGGTGAAGTATTGTTTTCTCTTGGGTCAGATACAGGGGGATCAATCAGGCAGCCAGCAGCATTTTGCGGAGTGGTAGGGTTAAAGCCGACTTACGGCCGTGTGTCTCGCTTCGGGCTCGTTGCATTTGCGTCTTCCCTTGACCAAATTGGACCCATTACAAGAAGTGTTGAAGACAATGCGTACCTTCTGCAAGCGATATCGGGATTAGATCAGATGGACTCCACATCAGCGAATATAGATGTACCAAACTTCATCTCTGCACTAACTGGGGATGTAAAAGGGTTAAAGATTGCAGTCCCTAAAGAATACCTTGGTGAGGGTGTGGACGAAAGTGTCCGCCAGTCTGTGCTTGAGGCATTAAAGGTGCTTGAAAAACAAGGAGCCACATGGGAAGAGGTTTCTCTGCCTCATTCTAAATATGCTTTAGCAGCTTATTATCTGCTGTCGTCTTCAGAAGCCTCTGCCAATCTAGCTCGTTTTGATGGTGTTCGCTATGGCTATCGAACACCAAATGCTGATAATTTACTTGAGCTATATAAGAATTCGAGATCTGAAGGATTCGGTGATGAGGTAAAACGTAGAATCATGCTCGGTACCTTTGCATTAAGTTCTGGTTACTATGATGCCTATTACAAAAAAGCACAGCAGGTTCGTACGTTAATTAAAAAGGACTTTGAAAATGTATTTGAAAAATATGATGTCATCGTTGGCCCCACGACTCCAACAAAAGCATTTAAAATTGGTGAAAATATTGATAATCCATTAACGATGTATGCGAACGATATTTTGACGATTCCCGTCAACCTAGCTGGTGTGCCAGCCATTTCAGTCCCTTGTGGATTTGATAATGGAATGCCGCTTGGATTACAAATTATCGGCAAACACTTTGATGAAGAAACCATTTACAGAGTCGCACATGTTTATGAACAAGCAACAGATTACTATAAACAAAAGCCAGGAATATAGGGGGTGAAAACAATGGAATTTGAAACAGTGATTGGACTAGAAGTGCATGTAGAGTTAAAGACAGATTCGAAAATCTTTTCAGCCAGCCCAAACCATTTTGGGTCGGAGCCAAATACGAATACAAGTGTAATTGACCTCGGCTATCCCGGAGTGTTGCCTGTACTAAATAAAAAGGCTGTAGAATACGGAATGAAGGCGGCAATGGCCTTGAATTGCCAGGTGGCCTCTCATACAAAATTTGACCGTAAGAACTACTTTTATCCAGATAATCCGAAGGCTTATCAGATTTCCCAATTTGATAAACCGATTGGTGAGCATGGCTGGATTGAGATTGAGGTAAATGGCTATACAAAACGAATTGGAATTACGAGAATTCATCTAGAAGAGGATGCAGGGAAATTAAGCCATGGCAATGGTTATTCTCTAGTGGACTATAACCGCCAGGGCACCCCGCTTGTAGAAATCGTATCTGAGCCGGATATTCGAACTCCTGACGAAGCATACGCTTATCTTGAAAAGTTAAAATCAATTATCCAGTACACCGGAGTATCTGATTGTAAAATGGAAGAAGGGTCACTTCGCTGTGACGCTAACATTTCCATTCGGCCAGTGGGGCAGGAAGAGTTTGGAACGAAGACAGAATTGAAAAACTTGAACTCTTTTAATTTTGTCCGCAAAGGTCTGGAATTTGAAGAGAAGCGTCAGCGTGATGTTATCACAAACGGTGGGAAAATTGACCAAGAGACACGTAGATTTGATGAAGCAACTGGAGCTACACTGCTAATGCGCGTTAAAGAAGGATCGGATGATTATCGCTACTTCCCGGAACCAGACCTGCTTGATATCTTTATCGACGAGGAATGGAAAGCAGCGATTGCTGCTGAGATTCCTGAACTTCCGGACCAGCGCCAAAAGCGTTATGTAGAAGAACTGGGACTACCTGTTTATGATGCCAAAGTATTAACGGTAACGAAAGAAATGGCAGATTTCTTTGAAGGAACTGTGGCAGCAGGTGCAGAGGCGAAACTCGCTTCCAACTGGATTATGGGAGATGTTTCGGCTTACCTGAATGCTGAGGGAAAAGAGCTTCACCAAATAGCACTAACTCCTGAGAACTTAGCAAGCATGATTAAGCTTATCGAGAACGGAACGATTTCTTCAAAGATTGCTAAAACTGTTTTTAAAGAGCTGATTGAAAACGGCGGCGATGCGGAAGCAATCGTGAAAGAAAAAGGTCTTGTTCAAATTTCCGATGAAGGAACACTGCTTAAGATTATTTCTGAGGTACTTGATGCGAATCCACAATCAATTGAGGACTTTAAAAATGGTAAGAATAAGGCAGTAGGTTTCCTCGTTGGGCAGCTAATGAAAGCTACAAAGGGGCAGGCAAATCCACAAATGGTCAATCAATTATTGCAGCAGGAATTGAGTAAGCGATAAAAGGTCTAACTGGCAGAATTATTCTGTCAGTTTTTTTTGTCGAAAAGTTCATGACAAAATTTTTTTGTATTTCCCGGGGAAAATACGTATAGAGTCGGTGTTGGAATAAAACTAATCAAACGTTTGATTAGTCGACATTTTTCCACCCTTTTTTTTCAAAAAATCGTTCATTTATAAGGTTTAAGAACCATTTAATCAAACGTTTGATTAGCCAAACTCAGGTAGTTTGCTGTCGAGTTATGAATGGTCCTTAATAGTGGTTGAGAAAGTGTAGAAAATATATTATATGTCGACAATAACTATATCTATTTTCGGCTAGAAATCTTGGAATGGGAACGATTTTCTCCAATTTAATCAAACGTTTGATTATACAACAAAGTTCTACCCTTTTTTAGGAGGAAATCCTTTTGTTACGAGGCTAGGGGCTATTTTAATCAAACGTTTGACTAACTAGAATTGTCGAAAGTTTCCGTGATGGTTTTCATGATTCATACAATCCTAATATTTGTAAAGAGCAGTTTGGAAGGATTATGATTACTGTAACGAAAGGGGAGTGTGTAAAGTGGATTTAAATACCTGGTTTCAAAATGGCTTAACTAAAGACGAGTACATAGGTTTAATGAAGGTTAATAAAGAAGGCATGGTTTCTATTTATAATCGATTTGAATTAAACGAAGAGATTAAGAAGAAGCTTGAAGCAGTTCAGTCCAAAAAATTACGCGCTATTGTTTTAACAGAGGATTGGTGTGGCGATGCGATGCTTAATAACCCTGTTCTGCTTAAATTGGCAGAAGCAGCCAATATAGAGGTTCGTTTTGTATTAAGGGATCAAAACCTTGAGTTAATGGACCAATATTTGACGAATGGCACCTCAAGAGCGATTCCAATCTTTATTTTCATTGACCAAGATGGTAATGAAGTGGGAGTTTGGGGACCGCGTGCACCAGAAATGCAAGCACTTGTAGAAAAGGGCCGTGCAGAACTGCCTGATAAGGAAGCTCCTGATTTCCAAGAGAAGCAAATGGCATTATATAAAACTCTTGGAGCATCCTATCAAAACGATCTATCTATTTGGCAAACAGTAGCTAACAGTATTATGGCAGCCATTTTGTAGAAAAAAAATCCCTGACAGCAGTCGGGGATTTTTTCACATTTTAAAGTCGCTATTTTTTGGAGGGATACGGTCATTGATTAGATTCTTATCATTTATTTTCGGTTCAATTCCTAAGATGAGATTACGAATATTAGAGCGGTGAAGATAAATTAAAAATAAAGTAAAAAAAACAAATATAAGTTCAAAATCCAAGTCCGAAGAAAAGTAAGAGTAAATCAACATGCTAAGCCCAACCGAGATAGAGCCCAAGAATACATACTTTGAAAGAAAAATCACGAAGAAGAACGTTACATAAGCAATTACAGCCAGCGGTAAATTTGCTACTGCCAAAGTTCCAGCAGTTGTTGCGATGGCTTTTCCGCCGCGGAAGCCGGCAAAAATGGGAAAGCAGTGTCCTACTACCGCTAAAAGTCCAAAGTAAAGTGGTTCAACACCAAGGTTGAAGTATAAAGGGAGATAAGCGGCAAGTGCTCCCTTACCAATATCCACGAGTACCACGATAATGGCGGATCCTTTTCCAAGAACCCTCAACGTGTTGGTGGCACCCGGATTTTTACTTCCATGGTCGCGAATATCAATCCCGTAAATTAGCTTGCCCACAATCAGCGCAGTCGGAATGCTTCCAATCAAATAGGAGGAAAGGATTAACAACCAAAGCATATCATCATTCCTTTGTCAGAGTATCTTCTATAACAATAGCATTTTACCATAATACAATGGTATGATTTTAATAATTCCTTAATTAGGAAATATAAAAGGGGCGACCGACATGGGGCAGATAGATTTTGGTCAAGTTGCTAAAAGTTATGCAAAAGCAAGAGAAGATATTCCCATGAGTTTAATGGATAGTCTATTCATCCGAGGAATTTCTTTGGATGGGAAAAAAGTTGCAGATATTGGCTGTGGTACAGGAGCATTTTCAAGAAAAATGGCAATGAGGAAAGCAAATGTCATAGGAGTGGATCCTTCAACCGAATTACTCCAGCATGCTATAGATTTTAATAAGACAAAGAACTATAAAATTCATTATGTGCAAGGTTATTCTGAAAATACTGGTTTAACAGAATCCCAGTTTGATTTGGTAACAGTTATGCGTGCTTGGCATTGGTTTGACCGCGAAAAGGCAATTATAGAAATCAAACGAATATTAAGAGAAAAAGGAACATTAATCGTTATAGATTCCGGCTTTCTTGCTGGTTCAGCAGTAGTTGAGAAGACATTCGAACAATTATCTAAATATGTTAGTGGTGGATTAAAACCTGCTGGGTCAAAGGCAGAATCTATGCAGAGAATTAACGGCTTCCCGATTGAATGGTTTGCTGAGTGGCAGAAGAATGGTTTTGTATTAAGTGACCTATATAAACTTAACTACAGTGTTACCTTTACAAAGCAAGATTGGATAGAGAGAATGGAATCGGTCTCCTGGCTAGCAGGATTACAAGATGATGTTAGAAAGATAGCACTTCAGGATTTATCAAAGGCTATATCTGATCAAGGTCCCTTCGGCATTCCACACGAATGCAATGTTTGTATATTAAAGCTGCAATAATAGAACAAAGAATAAACAATACCAAAAACGTGCGACTATACGCACGTTTTTTTTATGCTAGTATTTAATTTGTGAAAAAATATTTTTTAAAAGTGTAGGGGTTAGCACGAACATCTCGTCTATTAAGGTGAAGGTCGCACCGAAGAAAGGGGGAGAGAGCGATTAGTGATTCAGTATTGATACAAAAAGTAGTGGACGGCAGTGATCATGCCTTTCGTCTTTTGGTTGATAAGTACCGCAATGATGTGTTCCGGACCATCTTTGCTGTTCTTCGCGATCAAAAGGAAGCAGAAGATGCTGCTCAAGAAGTTTTTATGAAAATCTATACTTCTCTCTCCCAATATGAAAATCAAGGTTTTAAGACGTGGATAACTAGAATAGCTGTTAATCATGCAATCGATATAAAGAGAAAGCAGGCACGCAGAAAAGAAGAAGTGATAGAGAATTTGGAGCAGGAGGCATTTGGCACCCCAAAGGATGGCGTGGAGAAAGAACTCATCCTAAATGAAAGGCAAAGGCTCGTAAGAAAAAGACTTGATGAGCTGCCTGAGAATTATCGGGATGTTATCTATGGTTTTTATATAGCTGAAAAAAATTATCAGCAATTGGCAGAGGAACAAAATGTGCAGGTGAAAACAATTGAAACAAAGCTATATCGGGCACGGGTTTGGATGAAAAAGAATTGGAAGGAGGACGATTTTTCATGAAGCATTACAGTTATGAAGAGTGGCTGCGTTACGTAAAAGACGATTTCAGTAATAAGAACCGTGAGGAACTCGAAAGTCATTTATATACATGTGATCAATGCTTAGAGCAATACTTACAGGCTATAAATGAACATGAATCATCACTTCCAGTACTTTCAAACGAATCCAGCTTTACAGACATGGTAATGGCTGAGGTTTCTAAACAAAAAGAGTTCGTTGAAAAACCAGCAGCGGTGAAGCAGCCTGTAAAAACGAAAAAGCCCTTCTATCAGCAGGCATCTTTCCATTATTTAATCGCAGCTGCTGCAACACTATTGCTTACTTTTTCAGGAGTGTTCCAATCTCTTGCCACGTATGCAAGTGCTGTAGAAGCTCCACAGAATAGTCAGGAAAAAAAGATTACAGTGACAGAAGGCGTTATCGATAAGACATTTGCATGGATGGATTCTTTAGAGAAAAAGGAGGCAAATAAAAAATGAAAAGTTCAACAAAGGCGTTAACACTATCGTTATTTCCTGGCCTCGGTCATATTTATTTCGGTAACATGATTCGGGGGGTACTTTACCTACTGTCTGTAGTGGGTTTAGCATTCATTACCGTCATTGCGTTATTCTCCGGAGAGGGTGAAGTGGCTGTTTTATGCTTTATGGTGGGTATCTTCATTTATTTAGTTAGCTTTATTGACTTGGGTGTTCAAATTTCAAAACAAAAGAAAGTGTTAAAAACAGTAAATCCAGATGAGCCGCAAACACAGACTACACAAGAGTCAGAACGCTTTTACACCATTGTGCTGTCATTTGTACCTGGTTTAGGCCATTTTCAGTTGGGGCTGATGAACCGAGGGCTCACATTGTTAGCAGCTTTTTTAGGGCTAGGTATTATGGTGATTTTCATAACAGCTCTTAGCAGTCGCTCAGAATTTCTTGTTTTCCTAGCGGGATTACCAATTATCTGGGTTTACGGCTTTTTTGATTCAGTACAGCAGTTAAACAAAAAACAGCGTGGCGAGGAGCTTTTTGATCGGACGATTTTTGAAGACTTTGAAACACGAAGAGAAGATGGAAAGAAGAGTAAATCCATTGCCACCTTCCTATCAATTTTCCCTGGTGCAGGACACCTGTATCTAGGCTTACAGAAACGTGGGATTCAGCTAATGGCTGCATTTTTATTTTCAATTTACATTTTAGACATTTTACGTCTTGGAATCTTCTTGTTTCTGATTCCAATTATCTGGTTTTATAGCTTCTTCGACGCAATGCAGAACGTTTCAAAATATGGTGAGGAAGAAATAGAAGATGTTCCAATCATTTCTTACTTAATTAACCATCAGAAATGGGTTGGAATTGGCTTAGTAGCGATGGGAATTTATTATCTATTCATGAATGTGGTCATTCCCGTCTTTGCCCCAATGCTATCAAATATGATTCAGATTGACTTAATGTACTGGGTTCAAAGATATCTCCAGACAGGCATTGTCTGTGTGCTGTTAATAGGCGGAGGTATTAAGCTTTTATCTGGCAGCAAGCAAAAAAGGGAGGAGAAAAAATCATGAAAAAGTGGAAAAACACACTAACAGGTGTACTCTTAATCGGGGCGGGCATTGGGTTCCTTTTTAGAAAAAGTAAGGGGGAACAGGCATGAGAACTTGGCGTGTTGGTACATTTTCGATGGGGGCCTCCCTCGTATTTCTTGGTCTCTTCCTTTTTCTCTCACGTTTTCTAGGCTTTGATTTGGCCCATGTGATGACAGCATGGTGGCCGGTATTATTAATCGTTCTTGGGATTGAAATTCTACTCTACCTGTTCTTCTCGAAGCAGGAGAAGCCAATTCTAAAATATGATTTTGTCAGTATCCTCTTTGTAGGTTTGCTCGGTATGGCAGGGATAGTGTTTGCAACTCTTAGTGCAACCGGTATTATGGGAAAAGTGGAGGAAGTGGTTGCTAGAGAAGAACGTTCCTTTGAACTGCCGGATTTTTCCTACCAAATGGATGATAGTATCAAACGTGTTGTACTTAGGACCGCAGGATACCAAACGACTATTGAAGCAACCGATGAAAAAGAGGTATCGATGTTTGGTACGTATCGAACACAGGCCGCGAAAAACGAGAAACTCTTAGCGAGTGCAGATGATTATGTGTATGCAAACAGAAAGGGAGATACGCTTTACGTAAATGTGAAGACACTTCCAAACGAATTGGGCCCTTTTTATAGTCATCCAAAAGTAGCTTCAACTATTCTCATTCCAAGGGGTGTGGAACTTGAGATAATTAGTACAGGTGCGGACATTGTTTTAAATCCACGCGCGCTGGAGAATAATTGGAGTATTAATGGTGCCGCATCACTAGATGTAAAAGTTGCTGACTCTAGCAATTTGAACATCGAAGCAATTGATGTACATGGCGTTAATGGAGCCGACGGTGCATGGAATATAACTAGTGAAGGTGACCCAAATCAAGGAGATCGTGTAGATGCAGTTCATCAATCTGGTGAAGGTGAGTACCATATAACAATTTCGAATACTAGTTATGTTACTTTAAATAGTAACTAGCTCACATTTTATTTTTTGCAAAAAAATAAAAAAAGGGTATGATAGTAGACGGCGGAGATATGGATAGAATAATATCTGTGTCTTGGGTTAATAATTGTAAGCCAAGGAGTAAATTGGTAGAATATAGAAGAGACCCATCATATGCCCTTTATTGATTTCATAAAAATAGGATGATGAATAATGAAACGAGCTCGATTAATATATAATCCTACTTCAGGACGGGAAATCCTTAAGCGTCATCTAGCAGAGATACTAGAAAAACTCGAAGTTGCAGGGTATGAGGCTTCATGCCATGCGACTACAGGTGCCGGTGATGCAACAAATGCCGCTCGAATTGCTGTTGAAAGACAGTATGATGTCGTGATTGCAGCAGGTGGGGACGGTACCATTAATGAAGTGGTAAACGGCCTTGCAGAGCAGGAATTCCGGCCAAAATTGGGGATTATTCCAGCAGGTACAACGAATGATTTTGCCAGAGCCCTCCATATTCCAAGAGATATAGGTGCGGCGGTTGATATTATTACAAAAGGTGAACGAATTCCGGTGGATATTGGCCGAATCAATGACCGTTATTTTATTAATATCGCCGGCGGCGGGAGAATCACAGAGCTTACATATGAAGTTCCAAGTAAACTTAAAACAATGCTAGGGCAGCTTGCCTACTATCTAAAAGGAATGGAAATGCTTCCTTCCATTAAAGCATCGGATTTGAGTATTGAGTATGATGGCAAGCTTTTTGAAGGGGAAGCAATGTTATTCCTTGTAGGGCTGACCAATTCAATCGGCGGCTTTGAAAAGATTGCACCAGATTCATCAATCAATGATGGGTTATTTTCATTGCTTATCTTGAAAAAGATTAATCTGGCAGAGTTTGTCCGAGTTGCTACTTTAGCTATTCGCGGTGAGCATGTTAATGACCCTAATGTGATATATGCGAAGGCAAGCCGTATTAAAGTCCATTCTACTGAAAAGGTACAACTCAACCTTGATGGTGAATTTGGCGGTTTACTGCCAGCAGAGTTTGCAAACTTGTATAGGCATTTAGAGGTATTTGTTCCACTCGATGATATACGTCCACTCGATAAACCAACCGATTGGGTACCGGGACAAAGATACAGCTAAGGAAAGTTCGTTCCATACAGGAACGGGCTTTTTAGTTTAGAGGAATAAATGGTGGCAATATAGAAATATGTTATAAATAGTAAAATTATAGGGGTGAGGAGTAAATGGTAAAAAAGGCACTAATTAATATTGATTATACTTACGATTTTGTCGCTGATGCAGGAGCGTTAACCTGCGGTGAGCCGGGACGTTTGATTGAAGGGAAAATTGTGCAATTGACACGTGAATTTATTGATAATGGTGATTATGTTGTATTTGCTATTGATGTTCATGATGAGGGGGATACCTATCATCCAGAAACAAAACTATTTCCACCGCATAATATCCGTGGAACGTCGGGAAGGGATTTATTTGGTGCGCTGCAAGCTGCTTATGAAGAGAATAAAGAAAAAGAAAATGTTCATTACATAGATAAAACACGATACTCCGCATTCGCTGGTACAGATCTTGAAATCAAGCTGCGGGAAAGAGGAATTACCGAATTGCATCTCGTTGGGGTTTGTACAGATATATGTGTACTTCATACGGCTGTTGATGCGTACAATAAAGGTTTTAAAATTGTAGTCTACAAGGACGCAACAGCCTCATTTAATCTAAAAGGTCATGAATGGGCATTAGGGCATTTTGAACAATCCCTAGGGGCGCTGGTTAAATAGTTTTTATAATGGTAAAATTGTATAATATGTTGAAAAAGTAGGTTTTCGGAGGGCTAGAATGAAAAATTTTTATCAGGATGATAGCTTTACTCTTCATACCGACCTTTACCAAATCAATATGGTGGAAACGTATTGGAGAGACGGTATACATAACAAGCGTGCAGTGTTCGAATTGTTCTTCCGTAAGCTCCCATTTGGGAATGGATATGCGGTATTTGCCGGCTTGGAAAAAGTTATTCAATTTATCCAGGGATTTCGCTTTACAGAGGATGACCTGGAGTACTTGAAAAATGAAGTGGGATACCAGGATGACTTTTTAGATTATTTAAAGGGTTTGCGGTTTACAGGAACGATTTGCTGTATGAAAGAGGGAGAGCTTGTTTTTGGAAACGAGCCGATTTTAAGTGTGGATGCTCCGCTTGCTGAAGCACAATTAATAGAAACCGCACTATTAAACATTATTAATTACCAAACTTTAATTGCTACGAAGGCTTCAAGGATTAAACAGGTTCTAGGCAGCGAAATCGCAATGGAATTTGGTACACGCAGGGCGCAAGAAATGGACGCGGCGATTTGGGGAACTCGGGCGGCATACTTAGCCGGTTTTGATGGATCAAGTAATGTTCGAGCCGGTAAACTATTTCAAATTCCGGTTTCAGGTACACACGCCCATTCGATGGTTCAAGCTTATAAGGATGAATATAAGGCATTCCGTAAATATGCTGAGACCCATAAGGATTGTGTCTTTTTGGTTGATACGTATGATACCCTTCGTTTGGGTGTTCCGAATGCGATCAAAGTTGCCAAGGAGATGGGCGACACTATTAATTTTGTAGGAATCCGTTTAGACAGCGGTGACCTTGCCTATCTTTCAAAGGAAGCTCGTAAAATGCTTGATGAGGCCGGATTTAAGGATGCAAAAATATTTGCTTCAAGTGACCTCGACGAGTATACCATTCTAAATTTGAAAGCACAGGGAGCAAAAATTGACAGCTGGGGAATTGGGACAAAGCTTATTACTGCTTACGAGCAGGCAGCACTAGGGGCTGTCTACAAAATTGTTTCGATTGAAGGCGAGAATGGCAAGATGGAGGATACGATTAAAATCTCCTCTAATCCTGTAAAAGTAACCACACCAGGTATTAAGAAGATCTATCGAATCATAAACAATAAAAACAATCATGCAGAAGGCGACTACATAGCACTCGCGGATGAAAAGCTGCCTGAGAAGAAGCTAAGAATGTTCCATCCAACACATACGTATATGAATAAGATTGTTACGAACTTCACAGCAAAAGAACTGCACGAAGTGATTTATTCCAAAGGTAAGCTTGTTTATGAAATGCCATGTCTTGAGGAGTCACGTGACTATGTAAAGCAAAACCTTGATGCCCTATGGGATGAGTACAAGCGGACCATGAATCCTGAAGAATACCCTGTCGATCTCAGCCAAAAATGCTGGGATAATAAAATGAGAAATATTGAAGAAGTAAAAGAAAAGGTAGCCCAAATGAAGGCTGAATAGATTTGTATGGCACCCTTTTTAAGGGTGTCTTTTCGTATGAAACAAGTGGGTTTGCGCCGATGATCGTGGAAAGTATAGGATTCATAGGAAAGCTCCAAATAAGGTAGAAGATGAGAGCCCAAGAATGACTAAAAGAAGAAGGTCCGGTTATTCATAAGAAAGATGAGAACAAAAAACAGCTTAATGAAGAAAGCGAGGTACGAAGGCTAGGAGCTTGCGGAAAGTAAACTAAGAATCCCGCGAAACCAATGCCAAAGTCCGCGGGATTCAAGCCTAAACTTATTTATTTTTAAAGAAATCCACGAAGGCATGATAAATTTCTATACCCTGATACGTAAGCATTCCTGCTGCCGTTAAGGAAAATACACCAATCATCAAAAAGCGAATCCACATTCATTTTTCCTCCCTTATTGTAAAGTTTTAATTTAACAATTCAGGAGAGGAGATCACGTAATTCGATTGATGAAAAACGGGTAGAAGGAAAATAAGACTCTTGGTGTGTATTCTAGGGGAAGCTTTGTGAAGGGTGACTACGATCTGTGAGATTAATGCAAGTACTCCAATAAAATATAGATGGTATAGATGTTTATCTTCATCGTCAGACGCTGATTGCGTAATCAAATCATCAATTGTTAAGACTGCTTTATGTTCATGATGCAGATGAGTAATGATCTTAGACTGGTGAAGAAAAACGGTAAAGGATACGAAGGCAAGGAGCAATGCGATCGAAAGAATTTTTTCCTTCTTTATCGTAATCACCTCCTTCTGAGATGGTTTTAATTATAAACACTTTTGTTATATTGTTAAATTAAAATGCTCCGACATTTTATGCGAAAGTAGATGGGGATAGAATCAATGTATGGTTGATTTCGCAATTAGATTGGGTTTATGATACAATCTTGCTAGTCAAATCGGAGTAAAGGAAGTAAATCATGAAAAAAACAATCCCGGTTAAAAAAAATGATTATATAGATGTGGTATTTGAAGATTTAACTCATGATGGTGCAGGGGTAGCGAAGGTTGAAGGATTTCCATTATTCATTCCCAATGGTCTGCCCGGCGAAAAGGCACAGATTAAGGTTATTAAAGTAAACAAAGGCTACGGATTCGGACGTTTAATTGAACTTTATGAAAAAAGCCCATACCGTGTAGAGGTACCCGGCACTGAGCTGCATAAGTATGGCGGTTGCCAGCTTGAGCACATCAGTTATGAAGGACAGCTGAAATATAAGGAGAATCAAGTGCGTCAGGTGCTGACTCGTATTGGTAAGTTAGAGGACGTGACAGTCCACCCAATTCTAGGAATGGAAAACCCATGGCATTATCGAAATAAAGCACAGGTGCCAGTCGGTGAGAGAGACGGTAAGCTGATTGCTGGATTTTTTAAACCGAGAAGTCATGAAATCGTGGACACAGACGAGAGTCTGATCCAGCTGCCTGAAATTAATGAGGCCGTTCAAGCAGTTAAGGTAATTTGTAGCGAGTTAGGAATCACTCCCTATCAAGAGGAGTCCCATAAAGGTGTCCTGCGCCATATTATGGCACGCTATGGTCAACAAACAGGTGAGCTGATGGTTGTGCTTATTACCAGAACAGCTGATATTCCAAATAAAGCAAAATTAGTGGAGGAGATTATTACCCGCCTTCCGAAAGTGAAATCAATTGTACATAACGTGAATTCAAAGCGTACCAATGTCATCCTAGGTGAAAAGACAACGGTCCTATGGGGCAGTGAAGTGATTTATGACTTAATTGGGGATGTGAAATTTGCCATTTCGGCTCTGTCCTTTTACCAGGTCAATCCCGTTCAAACGAAGGTCCTTTATGACAAGGCGCTGGAATATGCAGAATTAAACGGGCAAGAGTCTGTCATCGACGCTTATTGTGGGATTGGAACGATTTCTTTATTTTTAGCTCAAAGGGCAAAGAAGGTCTTCGGAGTCGAAGTTGTTCCAGAAGCAATTGAGGACGCGAAACGGAATGCCGCGTTAAATGGTATGGACAATGTAGAGTTTGCAGCTGGAGAAGCGGAAGTTGTAATTCCGAAGTGGTATAAAGAGGGGAATTCAGCTGATGTGTTGGTTGTAGATCCACCGCGCAAAGGCTGTGATGAAACATTTTTGCAAACGATTATTGAAATGAAGCCGAAAAAGGTTGTCTACGTTTCTTGTAACCCAGCCACTTTAGCACGTGATTTAAGGATTTTAGAAGATGGCGGTTATAAAACTGTTGAAGTACAGCCTGTTGATATGTTTCCGCAGACGACACACGTCGAAGCAGTTGCAAAAATCTTATTAGTATAATTGAGAGCCTCATCCTTGATGGATAAGGCTCTTTTTATGCATTTAATACATCAAAGTTAGGTCTGATAGAGTATATTGAAACTTATGTTAAAATAAAGTCGATTGTCATTTCTCATTCAAAAAAGATTCATTAAATAGGTGGATGGCACGTTGTTCTGCTGCATTCTAATATATTTTGGAGAAAATAAGGGATGGGTGAAAATGTTTAATTTAGCAGCATTAATGTTTGAAAAAGTCGGAGTCATTCTCATGGTTGCTTATTTGCTTGCTCAAATGAGGTCATTTCGTCATATTATTCAAACCGACCATAAGATAAATGAGAGAATCCTACTTATTTTACTTTTTGGTGCCTTCGGGGTCATTAGTAACTATACAGGGATTGAAGTTCATTATAATACCATTAACAGAGTGGCGTGGCTTTCTGATTTAGAACAAGAGAGTGCGCTGGCTAATACAAGAGTGATGGGAGTTGTCATTGGAGGTTTGCTTGGAGGCCCAATCGTTGGTGTTGGTGCCGGACTGGTTGCTGGACTTCATCGTTACACGCTTGGTGGTTTCACCGCATTTTCTTGCGCAATTTCTACGATTCTAGCTGGAATTATAGCAGGGTATTTTGGCAACAGAAGAAAACAGATGGGTAAGCAAATCACCGTTGGCTTTGCTGTCATGATAGGAATGATAATGGAATCCGTTCAAATGTTACTCATTCTTGTTATGGCGAAACCGTTTGAACAAGCGTGGAGTCTTGTACAGTTCATTAGCTTACCGATGGTATTCGGCAATGGATTAGGTACATTGCTGTTTATGTTCATCATTAAAGCCATTCAACGTGACAAAGAACGAACCCGTGCCAATCAAACCAATCAGGCATTTCTTATTGCTGATCAAACTCTGCCGTATTTTCGCCAAGGCTTAAATATCCATTCCTGCAGGGGGATAGCGGATATTATGCTGAAACTAACCGATGCAGATGCCGTTTCCATTACAAATGACCATCAAGTCCTGGCTCATGTCGGCGCAGCGTCAGACCACCATATTCCTATGTCAAAACCGGAGACAGGTTTGACAAAAAGAGTACTCGAAAACGGCAAGATTTCAATCGCAAGATCGAAGAAAGAAATTCTTTGTGTTCACAATGATTGTCCTTTGCAATCCGCCATTGTACTGCCGCTAAAGGTAAAAAATAAAATCGTTGGTACATTAAAAATGTACTATACTGAGCCTGAAAAATTAGATAAGGTCCAGCAGGAATTAGCGGAAGGACTTGCTAATCTCTTTTCTACACAGCTTGAGCTTGCAGAAGCAGAAAGGCAGACAAAGTTATTGAAAGATGCAGAAATCAAAGCCTTACAGGCACAAATACATCCGCATTTTTTATTTAATAGTATCAATACTATCTCAGCACTTTGTCGAACAGATCCAGATAAAGCTCGTAAACTTCTGTTGGAACTCAGTTCATTTTTTCGCGGGAATCTCCAAGGAGCAAGGCAAATGCTCCTTCCGCTGGAGCAGGAACTGGCCAATGTCAGAGCTTATCTGTCTTTGGAACAAACCCGTTTTCCTGGTAAGTACTTTATCGACTTTCAAATTGAACCAGGTCTTGAAAACGTTATGATTCCGCCGTTTACCCTGCAGCCATTAGTAGAAAATGCTATTCATTATGGGTTTCCTCGAAGTAAGTCGGAAGGGAAAATCACCATTCGGATTTATTCTGAGAATCACCAACTGCACATTATGGTTGAGGATAATGGAAAAGGCATTCCTGAAGAGAGGATCGAGGTACTAGGTAAGCAAATTGTAAATTCTAAAAAAGGAAATGGAACAGCCATTTTTAATATAAGTGAACGTCTTAAAGGAATTTATAACGGTCATGCAAGTTTAACGATAAACAGTCAAGTGGAACATGGAACAACCATCTCGATTACCATACCGCTCGACTATAAAGGAGTTTTTGAACAAAATGCTGAAAGCTTACATAGTGGATGATGAACCATTAGCAAGAGATGAATTAAAATACTTGCTGCTTCGAAGTAAGCAGGTGGACGTTTTAGGTGAAAGTGATTGTATCGAGGATGCCATTGCGGATATACCTGCTCTAGAACCAGATCTTGTCTTTTTAGATATTGAACTGGCTGAAGAGAGTGGGTTAGACTTAGCAAGGCAAATAGAAAACCTTAATCCAGCTCCGGCGATTGTTTTTGCTACTGCTTACGATGAGTTTGCGTATCAGGCATTTGAAGTAAATGCGGTAGATTATATTTTAAAACCATATGATGAGGAACGAATCGGAAAAACATTGGAAAAAATAAAAAAGGTACAAAAAATCAAGGAACAGGATTACTCCATACCTTCTCCTGTGAAAAACAACTACAATGGAAAAATTGCAGTTCTTGTTGAGGAAAGAATTATTTTGTTAACCTATGCTGACATTGTTTATTTAGAATCCAGTGAGGGTAAGTGCACGATTGAAACGTTGGACCAACAGTACAAAGTATGTGAGGCGCTCGTGGTATTAGAGAAAAAGTTACCTAACAGCAAATTTTTTCGCGTCCACCGTAGTTTCATTGTAAACATCGATCATATCGTAGAAATAGAGCCTTGGTTTAATTCTACCTATAATTTAATCATGAAGAACGGCTCAAAAGTTCCGGTTAGCCGGACCTATGTAAAAGTATTAAAGCAAATGTTAGGGTTTTAAAATTTTTAGTATTTTGTTCGTCATTTTTGCATTTCAAATGTCGATTTTTGCAATTCACCTCCCCATTTTTGCAAGTTATCTTGAAAATAAGGTAAAAGCGTTTTCATTTTGTAAGATAATGATTGTAGATAAGAAGAAGTGGAGGGGGAGTAAAAATGAATGCGATTTCAATTGTAATAGGTTCAATATGTATCCTCTTAATCGTTTATCGTTTATATGGCACATTTATGGCAGCAAAGGTTTTGAAGCTAAATGATTCAAAGCCGACACCTGCTCAGAAATTAGAAGATGGACAAGATTATGTACCTACAAATAAATGGGTTGTATTTGGTCACCATTTTGCCGCAATTGCTGCAGCTGGACCATTAGTTGGCCCAATCTTGGCAGCACAATTCGGTTATTTACCTGGACTACT
>Ga0182744_1000421_pt1 | contig 40910 bp, 39 predicted proteins | sample eDN3rd30CKraftMG_FD_128525 | JGI IMG/M metagenome (GOLD analysis project Ga0182744, IMG submission 128525) | Enriched Miracle-Growth compost microbial communities from Emeryville, California, USA - eDNA 3rd pass 30_C Kraft MG (version 2) (version 2) ... | reverse complement strand
GTACAGCCAGCCCGCCACCGCCGCCAGCAGCGCCAGCACGGCGCCCAGATGCAGGCGCGTGCCCGGCAGCACCGCCGGCAGCAGAAAGCCGTCAGCGAACAGGCGCGATTGCGGAAAGCCGAAGCCGTCCGGATCCATCAGCGCGCCGTGCACCAGATAGCTGAGCAGCAGTTGCGCCACATAGACCAGCATGAGCGAGACCAGGATCTCGTTGGCGTTGTAGCGATCGCGCAGCCACGCCACGACGGCGGCCCACAGCATGCCGCCGCACACGCCCGCGGCCAGGGCGAGCGCTATCAGCCAGGGGCCGCCCTCCGCGCTTTCATCGAAGGCCAGGACGAAAGCGCCCGCGGCGATGGCGCCCACCACCAATTGGCCTTCCGCGCCGATATTGAAGACGTTGGCCCTGAATGCAATGGCGAGCCCCACGGATATGAGCAGCAGGGGCGCGATCTTGACGCCGAGCTCGGACCAGCCGCGCATGTCCTTGATGGGCTCGAGGAAAAAGACCGCCAGGCTGGCCAGCGGGTCTTTGCCGACGGCGATGAACAGGACAAAGCCGCAAGCCATGGTCAGCAATACCGCCAGCAAGGGCGACAGCCAGGCCATCCAGACCGACGGCTGCGGGCGCGGTTCCAGTTTAAGCATGCGACCGCTCCACCCGCCGCGCCTCTGGCGGGCTGTCCCAAAGCCCGCTCATCCATCGGCCTATCAGGTCCAGATCCGCCCTCGAGGTCTCGATGGCGGGCGACACGCGGCCGCGGGCCAGCACCACCAGGCGGTCGGAGATCTCGAAGAGTTCATCCAGCTCTTCGGAGATGACCAGCACGGCGCAGCCCGCGTCGCGCAGGGCCAGCAGTTCGGCGCGTATCTGCGCGGCGGCGCCCACATCCACGCCCCAGGTGGGCTGGGCCACCAGCAGAACCTTGGGCCTGCGCGCCACTTCCCGGCCGATGATGAACTTCTGCAGGTTGCCGCCGGACAGGCTGGCCGCGGCCGCCCTGGGCCCCGCCGCCTTGACCCTGAAGCGCTGGATGATGTTGCCCGCCAGCACGTGGATGGCGCTGCGCCTTACCAGCCCGCGCCGGATGGTGCCCGACCCTTGATGGGACAGCAGGATATTGCGCGCCAGTGAAAGCTCGGGCACCGCCCCGCGGCCCAGCCTTTCTTCGGGAACGAAAGCCAGGCCGCGCGCGCGGCGCCAAGCCGCGGAGCGCCGGCCCACCGGCACGCCGTCCAGATGAATCGCCTGCGGATCGGCCCGCATATCTTCGCCGGACAGGGCCGCGAGCAGTTCCTGCTGCCCGTTGCCGGACACCCCCGCCACGCCAAGGATTTCGCCGGCATGGACGTCGAAATCGATGCGCGCGAGCTCGGTGGCGAAGGGGTGCGCCTTCGGCAGGGAAAGACCGCGCACCGACAGCATGATCCGCCCCGCGGATGGCTGGCGATGTTCCACAGCGGGCGGCTCGGCGCCTATCATCATGCGCGACAGCGACGCCTCGGTTTCCTCGCGCGGATCGCACACGCCGGCGACGCGGCCCGCGCGCAAGACCGTGCAGGCATGGCACAAGGCCCGGATCTCGTCCAGCTTGTGGCTGATATACAGAATGCTGCAGCCTTCGGCCGCCAGTTTGCGCAAGGTGTCGAACAGGCCGAGGACGGCCTGCGGGGTCAGCACCGAAGTGGGTTCATCCAGGATGAGCAGCTGCGGCTTGCCCAGCAGGGCGCGCACGATTTCGACCCTTTGGCGCTCTCCCACCGACAAGGTGTGCACATGCCGCCTGGCTTCCAGATCCAGGCCGTATTCGCGCGCAGTGGCGGCTATGCGCTGCTCCAGCTCGGCCATGCGGATGCCCGCGGGCAGGCCTAACGCGATATTTTCCGCCACTGTCAGGGTGTCGAACAGCGAGAAGTGCTGGAACACCATGCCTATGCCCAAGCGCCGGGCGGCGGCGGGATTGGCGATTGGGGTTTCCTCACCGTTCCAGTACAGCGCGCCCGCATCCGGCTTGACCACCCCGTAGATGATTTTCATGAGGGTGGACTTGCCGGCGCCGTTCTCGCCCAGCACGGCGTGTATCTGGCCAGGCAGCACGGTCAGGTCTATGCCGTCATTGGCGACTATCGCCGGATAGCGCTTGGTGATGCCCTTGAGAACGAGGCGTGTGCTCATGGTCTTGCGGCTTGCTGCCTGCGGCGCACATCAACGCTGTAAAGCCTTTTCGATCTTCTTGTCGGTCTTGTATTGGCCGAGCGCATACACGGCCCAGATGGCGGCGGGCAGCCAGCCTATCAGGGTGAGCTGCAGCACGAGGCAGAAAATACCCGCAAATGGGCGGCCGATCGTGAAAAAAGTCAGCCAGGGCAGCAATAACGCGATGAGCAGTCTCATTGGTTCAAACCATTTGATGTTTATTTGCAGGGCCTGCTATTCTAACCTCTGCTTACGGGAGCCCGCCAACATGACCGAAACCCTTGCCAGTATATGGCTCGCCATCGTGGAGGAGTTCTCCGACATCGCGGATGCCGCCGAAGCCACGCGCATCGTGCTGCGGCTACTGATGGCCATACTGCTGGGCGCGGCCATAGGCTACGAACGGGAAACCCAAGGCAAGGCGGCCGGCCTGCGCACCCACATGCTGGTATCGCTGGGCGCCGCGATATTCGTGCTGGTGCCTCTGCAAAGCAGGATGCCGGAAGCGGACGTCAGTCGGGTGCTGCAAGGCATCGTCGCCGGCATAGGCTTCCTGGGCGCGGGCGCCATCATCAAGCTCAGCGGCCACGAAGAAGTGAAGGGGCTGACCACCGCCGCCAGCGTTTGGGTGGCGGCCGGCATCGGCATTGCCGCCGGCATGGGCAGGGAAGCCACGGCCATCGTCAGCACGCTGGCGGCCTTGTTCATCCTGGCCGTGGTGAAACGCCTGGAAAAGCATATCGATCCGCCGCCACGCAGGCTTGGGCTGCCCGAAAGCCCGGATCGCCGGGAAACCAGCCAGACCAAGGAGTAAGCGCCAGATCCATTCGGGATCCGGCCTCGGATCGCTCAAGGGCTGGGCTGGTTGGAAGGCCAGTTTTCGCGTTTGGATTGATCTTCGCTCCGCCCGCTCTGCGCCTTGCCGTTTTGCGCCTTGCCGTTTTCGCTCTTGCCATTTTGCTTCGCATCGGCGGCGGTTGCGCCGTTCTTCTGCGCGGCCGTCTCGCCGGGGGGCGGCGCCTTGGGGTCTTTCTTGGCCTGCGCCAGCAATGATCCGCAGCCGCCGGCATCGTCGGTGCCCACGTTCAACAAGGGCAGCAAGGCTGCAAACGGCGTCGCCAGCACCCCCAGCGCCACGGCGGCGCCGGCGCGGGCCAATAGCGGGCCGGTCTGCACGCCGACATCCGGATTCTTGAACGTACCCTTGGCATACAAAGGCGAGCGCAAGGTGAATATGCGCACCGTCTTGTTCGCCGGCCGTATATCCAGGTCGAGCCGCTCGGTGGCCAGATTGATCTGGCCGGTGATGTCCACCACCACATCGTCTGTTTCAAGCCGGAAGGCGCGCGCGTCCATGACCCCGTTCTTGACGCTGAAATCGCTCGCCAGGCAATCGAGCACGATCTGCTCATCACCGAACAGCTTCACGATGATCATGTTGGCCACGTTCAGGCCGGCGGCTTCCAGCAGAAAATGGCTGATGGTGCCGCGGCTGACCAGAGCCTTGAGCTCGCCGTTGGAATGGCCCAGCAGCTCGGCGATCGAGCTGCCGGTGGCGGACAGTTCCGCATCGCCGTGCAGTTCGCCGAAGCTGGCGTTCATCGACTCAGCCCCGGGGAACAGCCTTTTCAACTTCAGATGACGGGCTTCGGTCTTGAGCTCGGCCTTGATCTTTTCCGATTTGCCATCCAGCTTGATGGTATTGCCGAGCGTGCCGCCGGCCACCCCGAAATTCAAAGGCGCCAGGCTCAGCACCTTGTCTTCCAGCTTTACATGCGCTTCTATATTGTCCAAAGGCAAATCCTTGTCGCGCAGGATCTTGCGCCCATGGAATTTGACATCCGCGTCCATCACGCCCCACGCGTCGGTATTGATGGATGCCACCGGCAGCGCCTTGTCCGCGGGCTGCTGCCGCTTCTGCTTTTTTGAATCGTCCGATTTGACATCGCTGGTATCAGCGCCGACCAGCGGGCCCAGATCCTGGAAGCGCAGCAGCCTGGATTCGACCTCGCCGGTGAGCAGGGACCGCGGCTCGCGCACTTGATAAATCAGGGTGCCTTCCAGGTCGCTTTCGCCCATCTTGCCTTTGAAGTCCTCATAGCGCCAGCGGTCGTCATCGCCTTCCAGCATGGCGACCAGCCTGCCTTCGGTGCTGTAGGGCGGGGTATGCGGCAAAGCCACGCCTATCAAGGGAAGCAGGTCCGACATCGTGGGGCCGGCCAGCTTCAGGCGCACATCCAGCGACGCCAGATTCTGGGGCCGGGTGACAGAGCCTTCCAGTTCTATCGTGGTACCGCCGATGTTGACCTTGCCGCTCAGCGGGAAGGGATCGCTGCCCTGGCGCAGCGACAATATGCCGCCGGTCTTCCCTTCGCCGCCGATTTCCGCGTCGTTATAAGTGCCGCTGGCTTTCCAGCCCAGGCCGTAGCCTTGGGAGCCGCCATCCTGCAGGGTATCCAGCTCTGCCTTGACGTCCAGCTTGCTGGCCGCGTCGATGGCCTGCGCCCTCACGCGCTTCAATGAAATCTTCTGCAGGTCGAAGCGCCACTTCGACGGCTCGCTGTCCTGTTCCTTTTTGGCCAGAGTCCAGTTGGCCTGGCCGTCGTCCCTGCGCTCCAGCAACACGTCGGCTTCTTCGATGTCCAGGCTGTTCAGCTCTACCGTATGGTTCAACAGGGGCAAGGGATTGAGCACCACGGACAGGCGGGATACCTTGGCCATCTCCTTGTCGTCCCCTTCCCAGGGGCTGCCCACGACAATGTCACGGGCCGTCACCTGGGGCCAGGGCACCCAGCGGCCCCAGCCCGGCTGTTCGCCGTGCCGGGACCATTCTACGTCCAGATCGCCGTTGATCGCGACCGGCCTGCCCGCCAGTTCGCTGGCCTGCCGGCTGACCCAGGGCCTGGCATAGTTCCAGTCGAACACCGCCACGAACACCACGGCCAGCACCACCACCGATACCAGGCTCAGGCATGACCATAAAAGGACTTTGACGGAACGCGGCATCGTTGCTTCTCCGGAGTTTGCGGATTGATACGAGACGGCAAGGTATAGTCATTGTAGATGCAGCCCCAACGGGGGCCTGCAACCCATCTCTACCAAAAGCAACGAAATGCTTTGCCCGGACGCCGCCCGGGCGTCATCCGGCTACAACAGCTCGCGCCGCAATTGCGCCGGATCTTTGGACGACAGCAGCCCCGGAGCGATGTCGAACACCGTCCTGGCGCCCGCTTGCCCCTGTGCGCGCAGGCGGAATGCCGCGCGTGCATAAGCCACCAGCACGCTGGAGGTGAATTCCGGGTTGCTGTCCAGCTTCAGTGAATATTCCATGACCTGCTTGCTGGCCTTCCCCGTCTTGCCGCTGCGTATGACGAAGCCGCCATGCGGCATGGCGTAGTGGTCGCGCTGCAGGGTTTCTTCGGAAATGAAATGGACGGCGGTGTCGTAGTCGGCAAAGTAATCCGGCATGCTTTTGATGGCATGCTCCACCGTTGCGGCGTCCGCGCCTTCTTGCAGCACGACGAAGCATTCGCGTGTATGTTTTTCGCGCGTCGACAGCGCGGGCTGCTCGCCCCGCCGGACGCGCTCCATGGCCTGTTGCGCGGGTATCGTATATTGCACGGCCGCCTTGACGCCCGGCACCCGGCGCACCGCATCGGAATGGCCCTGGCTCAAGCCCTTGCCCCAGAAGGTGTAGGTCGCGCCATCGGGCAGAATGGCTTCGCCGAACAGGCGGTTCAAGGAAAACAGGCCAGGGTCCCAGCCAACCGAAATGATGGCTATATTGCCGCCCGACGCCGCCGCCTTGTCGACGGCGGCGAAGTAGTCGGGGATCCGGGCGTGCGTGTCGTAGCTGTCCACGGTGTTGAACAGGGCCGCAAGGGCGGGGCCCTGTTCGGGCAAATCGTTCTTGGAGCCGCCGCACAGTATGAGCACATCGATTTCGCCCTGGTGGCGGGCGATGCCGTCCAGGGCATGCATCGGCGTTGCGGCATTCATGGGAGAGACACCGGCCGGGTCGCGCCGGGTGAACACACCTACCAGCTCCATATCCGTATTCTGCGCGATGGCGGCTTCCACACCCCGGCCCAGATTCCCATACCCTACGATGCCTATCCTGATTTTTTCAGCCATCATCCCTGCCTTTCGTATGTTGTCCAATGCATATATTGTAGCGGGAACGAGTCCGCGAAGAAGGCGAAATTCGGCAGCTTCAAGCACATGGCCAGGGGCGGGATCCGAGTCGGCAACCCCACTGCCCTATCGCTTCACTTCAGCCCGAGTAAAGCCCCTTCAGCCAATGCAAGAATAACTGCACATCGTGCGACTGGAGCTTTTCTTGCGGCGTCAGCAAATAATAGGCTCCCGCACTTTGGATGCAGCTGTCAAAGGGTTGGACCAGCTCATCACGCCAATCTGTGGGATCGATTTCGACTTTGGACAGACAAGCCATACCCAGCCCGCTGCGCATGGCATTGGCGACCAGGAAGGAATGGCTGAAATCCAGCCTGGCCGCGGCACACACCTCTTCGGCGCCGTTGGCCCGCAGCCAGGCCGGCCAAATATCGGGCCGGAAGTTGTTGTACAGCAGGGTGACGCGCTTCAGATCTTTGGCCGAATCAAAAGGACCATGCTTGGCCAGGAATTTTTTGGTGCAAAAAGGCGTCACATAATCATCCCAGAGGTGGACGGCGGCAATGCCCGTCCAGTCATCGGTCATAGTGAATGTGAGCTGGGGAGCATTGCGGTCGTACGTGGCGCCGGGCAATTTCCCCAGGCGGATCGCCAGATCGAAATTATGGTTGCCATCATTCCAGATGACGGGGTCCAGCGACGAGGAAACATCGAGCCTGATTTCCGGATAGAAAGTGGATTCAACAGCGGCCTCACGATTATTCCGATCAAGTGCGGGGCCGTATCGAGCAAGGATTCGCCTATTCGGCCGTCCGATACGCCGAAGCGCTCAGCATGCGGGGCAAGATACTCGCCGAATATATGGACACGGCCTTCGCCCATTGTGATGTGCTATATGCCCCCGTGATGCCGCTGCTGACGCCAACCATCGCCCAGACACTGGAAGGAGACCCGGGCGATGTGCAGCAAATGATCGGGCGTGTGGGGCAAATGGCCCGGGGCCTGAATTACCTGGGCCTACCCGCAATCAGCGTGCCGGCCGGCCTATCGAAAACCGGTCTGCCGATGGCCTTCCAACTGATAGGCCGCCCTTTCTCGGAAGCCACGCTCTTGAGGATCGCCGATGCCTACCAAAGGCAAAGTGATTGGCACCGGGTCAGCCCCTTCGACAAATCGTAAAACAACTTCCTACAAGAACCAGCCTGGCATGTGGCCTTGGAAACCACTTGCGTTAGGCGGCATCAGCCCACAAGGAGACTATCATGAACTTGCGTAATATAACCGCACTGGCAGCCGCAACCACGCTGGCGCTCAGCTCCATGGCTGCAGCGGCCGCCGGGTTTTCAGGCAACGAGGTAAAAATTGGCGTCCTGACCGACTTATCGGGACCGTATTCGGGCTTCAGCGGGCCTGGATCGGTGGCGGCAGTCCAAATGGCGGTTCAGGATTTCGGCGGAACCGTCAACAATACGCCCATCAAGGTAATTTCAGCCGACCACTTGAATAAGACGGATATTGGCGCCAGCATTACGCGCCAATGGTACGACCGTGATGGTGTGGATGCGGTGTTTGATATTTCCAATTCGGCCGTTGCGCTGGCGGTCATGGACGTCACCGAAGAAAAGAATCGCGTGGTCGTGCTGGGCGGTGTCAGCACGAAGAAAGCCACTACGGTAGACTGCACACCAAATAGCATTCAGTACGTATACGATGTCGAAGCCTTCCCTAACGTAACCGGCAAAGCGCTGATCAAAGAGGGATATAAGACCTGGTATTTCATCACCACAGATTTTGCCTTTGGACACGGCCTTGAGAAAATGACACGCGAGGTAGTAGAGGCCTCTGGCGGCAAGGTGCTGGGCTCGGTTCTCCATCCACTGAACACCACGGATTTTTCCTCATACATATTGCAGGCTCAGTCTTCCAGAGCGCAAGTGATAGGACTGGCCACCGCCGGCACAGACACGGTCAATGCCATCAAGACCGCCAATGAATTTGGCGTGTCGCCCAAGCAAACGATTGCCACCTTGCTGACATTCATCAGCGACGTACACAGCATGGGCTTGAAACAAGCACAAGGCATCGTATTGACCTCACCCTTTTATTGGGACTTGAACAATGAAACCCGGGCATGGTCTAAACGTTTCTTTGATAAAACCGGGTTCATGCCCACCATGGTCCACGCCGGGATGTATTCCGGCGCGCTGCATTATCTGAACGCCATCAAGGCCGAAGGCACCGATGACGCCAAAGCCGTCATGGCCCGGATGAAATCCACCCCGGTCAATGACTTCTTTGCCAAGAACGGCAAGATCAGGGAAGACGGCCTGCACGTGCATGATATGTACCTGCTCCAAGTCAAGAAACCGGAGGAGTCCAAGGCTCCTTGGGACTATTACAAGGTAATTTCCCAAGTCCAGAGCAGCGATGCCTTCGGCCCTATGCAGCCGGGTGCATGCAAGTTCGTAAAATAAAGTCATGCAAGAAGCCCTGCCTCTGCGCAGTCGGATTCGCCGGATAACGGATCGGCGTAGGGGGATGGACGCATGAAAAAAGCGCCGCTGCGCGTAGTGCGTAGCGGCGCTTGGCCTTGAAGGATCGGACGGGTGTTGCGGCCTTGCAGACGGCTCAGGCCGTTACGTCTTGCGCGGCTTCCACCGCCACGGCCGCTTGGGCCGGCTCTTCGTCCACCGAGCTGCGGATCAGGTAGTCGAATGCCGAGAGGGCGGCTTTGGCGCCATCGCCCGCGGAGATGATGATCTGCTTGTAGGGAACGGTGGTGCAATCCCCGGCGGCGAACACGCCGGGCAGGGACGTGCCGCCGCGCTCGTCGATTTCGATTTCGCCATGCTTGGACAAGGCCACCGCGCCCTTCAGCCATTCCGTATTGGGCACCAGCCCGATCTGCACGAATACGCCTTCCAGTTCGACCTGGTGCATCTCGCCCGACACCCTGTCCTTGTAGGACAGGCCATTGACCTTTTTCCCATCGCCGTGAATCTCGGTGGTTTGCGCCGAGGTAATGATGGCGACGTTGGGCAGGCTCTTGAGCTTGCGCTGCAGCACCGCGTCGGCGCGCAGGGCGTCGCCGAACTCGATGAGCGTTACATGGCTGACCAGGCCGGCCAAGTCGATGGCGGCTTCCACGCCGGAGTTGCCGCCGCCGATGACGGCGACGCGCTTGCCCTTGAACAAGGGCCCGTCGCAGTGCGGGCAATAGGCGACGCCGTTATTGCGGTATTCGCGTTCGCCCGGTACGTTGATTTCGCGCCAGCGCGCGCCCGTGGCCAGAATGACGGAACGGGACCGCAGCACCGCGCCATTGGCCAGCTTGACCTCTATGGTCTTGCCGCCCGACAGGCTTTCGGCGCGCTGCAGATTCATGATGTCCACGTCGTAAGCCTTGACGTGCTGTTCCAGCGCCGCGGCAAAGCGGGGGCCTTCGGTTTTCTGGACCGAAATGAAGTTTTCGATGTCCATGGTGTCCAGCACCTGGCCCCCGAAACGCTCGGCGACCACGCCGGTGCGTATGCCCTTGCGCGCGGCATATACAGCCGCCGCCGCGCCGGCCGGGCCGCCGCCGACGATCAGCACATCGAAGCTTTCCTTGGCGCTGAGTTCTTGCGCCTTGCGCTCGCCCGCCCCGGTATCCAGCCTGGCGAGGATTTCCTCGACGCTGGACCTGCCCTGGCCAAAGACCTCGCCATTCAGGAACATGGTCGGCACGGACATGATCTGGCGCGCCTCGACTTCGCCCTGATACAGCGCGCCGTCTATGGCCACGTGGCGAATGCGCGGGTTGATGACCGACATCATGTTCAAGGCCTGCACCACGTCGGGGCAATTCTGGCAGGACAGCGAAAAATAAGTCTCGAACCGGTAGTCGCCTTCAAGATTGCGAATCTGCTCGATGACGGCTTCATCCAGTTTGATGGGATGGCCGCCGACATGCAGCAGGGCGAGCACCAGCGAGGTGAATTCATGGCCCATCGGAATCCCGGCGAAAGTGACGCCGATATCCGTGCCTACGCGATTGATGCTGAAAGAAGGCTTGCGCTCGCCGCCGTCCGTGCGTTCGGACAGCGTGATCTTGTCGGACATCAATTGAATTTCCGACAGCAGCTCGCGCAGCTCGCGCGACTTGGCGCCATCATCCAGGTGAGCCACGAGCTCGATCGGCTGGGAAAGCATTCCCATATAGGATTTCAACTGATTCTTGAGATTTGCGTCCAACATGGCGTACCTACCTTCTTGATAAGAGGAATTCAGTGATGGCTGCGCGCCGGGCGGATGGCCCGGGCGCAGTGGCGTGTGAGCTACCTGCCTATCGCCGGTAGCACGTGCTTAGATCTTGCCGACCAGGTCCAGAGAGGGCTTCAGCGTTTCACCGCCTTCTTCCCACTTGGCCGGGCACACTTCGCCGGGGTGCGTGGCGATGTATTGAGCCGCCTTCACCTTGCGCAGCAGTTCGGAGGCGACGCGGCCGATGCCGTTGTCGTGCACTTCCATGACCTTGATTTCGCCTTCCGGGTTCACCACGAAAGTGCCGCGCAAAGCGATGCCTTCTTCTTCGATCAGCACTTCGAAGTTGCGGGACAATGCGTGCGTAGGGTCGGCCAGCATGGGATATTGCACCTTGCCGATGGCGGCCGAGGTGTCGTGCCAGGCCTTGTGAGAAAAGTGCGTGTCGGTCGAAACGCTGAAGATTTCAACGCCGATCTTCTGGAATTCGGGATACAGCTCCGCCAGGTCTTCGAGCTCGGTCGGGCACACGAAGGTGAAGTCGGCGGGGTAGAAAACGAATACCGACCATTTTCCTGCGATGGACTCGTCGCTGACGTCGACAAACTTGCCGTTATGGTAAGCGGTCGCTTTGAACGGTTTGATTTTGGTGTTGATCAAGGACATTGCGTTTCCTCTCGTTAAGGGGTTGAAAAAGTGAATGTGTGGCCAGTATAGGCCGCGGCTATTGATTTGTAAAATTGATTAATTTTATTAAATCAATAGATATAGACTATTGACCAGACATGTGAATAGGGACTTGCGCCCCCGAAAACCGATTATCGCCCGAACAGGTAGCCCGAGGCAACGGGCAGCATCAAGCCCACGCCCATCAAGATCAGGACCACGAAGGCGATCCGGCGCATGGCCTGCGCCGAAAACGGCGGCGGATAGCGCCGGCCCGCCAGCGTGGCCACAGCGACCACCGGTATGCACAAGGCGCTGAGCAGCCATATCTCTTTGGTCAGACCGCCCTGCCAGCCGACGAAGAGCGTGCGCGCGCCGGCGATGACGGCGTTCAGGAAGATCAGGAAACTGCGTATCTGCGGCAGCGTCATGGGCTGCCGATAGAACTGGAAAATCAGGGGCGGGCCTGGAATGGCGAACATGCCGCCCACCAGCCCTCCCAGAAATCCATAGTAGACGAAATTGGGCTGGCTGGAGATTTTCTTCAAGGGCTCGGGCCGCCAGGCGAAATTCAGGCCGCCGTACACAATGACCGCCCCCAGCAATAGCTGCACCAGGTCCGCCGCTTCGCTGCTCAGGTAATCCAGCAGCACCACGCCCAGGACGCTTGCGGGCATCACCCCCAGCAAGAGGCTGCCGGCGGTGCGCCATTCAATATGGTGCAGGTTGCCGCGCAGCGCCACGGCGCTGTTGACCAGCGTGACGATGCTGATAATGGAAGCCAGCGCCGCCACCGAGGCCACGCCCATGCCGCTGGCCAAGCCCATGACGATCATGGCAAGGCCGAAACCCGTCACGGTGTGGAAATACACCGCGACGATCACGATCAGCAAGAAGGGTGTCAGTACCGCCAGGTCAGGAAACATGCATGCATAGGCTATCGATTATTCATGTGGCGCGGCGCGTTCCATGGCGCGCGCCTTGACCAGAATGGGCCGGCCCGCGCCCCAGCCGTTCAGGGCGCCGCACACGCCGATCGCCGCGAACAGCCAGCCGCTGGCTGCATAGCTGCCGGTGGCGCTATGCAGCACGCCGACCAGCAAAGGTCCGAAGGCGGCAAGGATATAGCCCACCCCCTGCGACATGCCAGACAAGTGCGCCGCCACATGGAAATCCGGCGAGCGCAGGACGATGACGGTCATCGCCATGGCGAACAAGCCGCCCTGCCCTATGCCTTGCAGCACGGCCCAGCCCCATATCGTCGACAGGGGCGCCAGCAGCAGCCCCAGCAAACCCGCCGCCGCGGTCAGGGCCAGCGCGGCATTCACCAGGCGCTGGTCTTTGCGGCGGGCGGCGAAGGACGGCACGAGCAGGCAGGTAAGCACTTGCACCATGATGGATACGGACAAGACCAGCCCCGCTTGTACGCCGTCCAGGCCTCTTTCCATCAGAATGGGCGCGACCCATCCGAATACGCAATACGCCAGCGCCGACTGCAAGCCCATGAAGAAGGTGACCTGCCATGCAAGCGGATCGCGCCATAGCCCTTGCACGCGGCGCCGCGACTGCCGCTGCAGCACGCCTCCGCGCAGGGCGCGCGGCGCCCAGATCAACAGCACCAGCCCCGCCGGCAGCGCCCAGACCGCCAGTCCGGCGGTCCACGAGCCGCCCAGGTAACGCGCCATGGGCAGGGTAAGCGCGGCGGCGGAGGCGGCGCCACCGCACAGCGCCATGGTGTACAGCCCGGTCATCAGACCGGGGATCGTCGGGAAGTCTCTTTTCACGACACTGGGCAACAAGACATTGCCCACGGCGATCGCCGCGCCAGCGATGGCCGTTCCCAAGAACAGCGAATAGATATCGCCCAGGCCGCGCAGCCCCGTCCCCAAAGTCAGCATCAACAGCGCCAGGAGCAGCGTGCGTTCCGGGCCGATACGCTGCCCGAGCAAAGGGGCGAGCGGGGCGAATACGCCCAGGCACAGCACCGGCAGCGTGGTGAGATAACCGGCGCTCACGGAGGTCAAAGCGGTGCCCTGCAGCAGATCGGGCAGCATGACCGACAGGCTGGCGAACAAGGGACGCAGATTGAAGGCGATCAACATCAGGCTGAGTCCCAGCAGAAGCTGGCCCATCGAGCTGGAAGGCCGCGTGGAGGCTGTGGCGGGATGGGGAGTGGACGCTCCGACTGGTTTCATGAAGGGGCTATCGCTATGCTGAAGTGGTTGGTCTATGGCCGCTCGGTAAACCTCGATCGCGGCCGGGCGCTGCCATTGTAGTGATTCCGGCAGCATCGAGCGAACGCTTGCGGCGCCGCCATGCAGTCAGCGGCTTGCCGTTCGCATATTGCTACACATACTTCGCGCCGTTTCAGAAATGCTGCCCAATCGTAACAAGGCGGGGTCGAATATCGATCCTTATTGCAGTCGGCTACACACCGGGCCCAATTCCTTGCATGCGCCGCCGGCCGTATTTACGCTGGGCTCACGTGCATTACACAAGGAGCATCGCCATGACATTCCGGCACAACATCGTACGCGTCGCGCTGATCGGCCTGGCTAGCGCAGCGCTGATCGGCTGCGCCACATATGACCGCAAGGGCAACAATACCCTCATCGGCGCAGGCTTGGGCGCAGCCGCGGGCGCCGTGGTTTCCCAAGGCGATCCGCTATACACCGTGGGCGGCGCGGCGGCAGGCGGCCTGCTGGGAAATATCCTGACGTCCGACGACGACCGCAGGGGCTCGCGCGGCTGGGACCGAGGCGGGCGCAATTCGCGCGACTGGAACAGGCGCGGCGACCGCCGGTATTATCGCCGCTAGCGGGTTCTGAAAGGCCGGCATTTATGAGAAGCGCGGCATGGGGGTATGGCGGGGGAGCCGCCATACCCCTATGTTTTCGGGTATGCTTCCTGGCACTGCATATACCAGGATAAGCAAGTATCTTGTAGGCCGATTACAAGGAGTATATCGTTGGCTTCTTTCGACAAGGAGCCACCGTGAAGCCAGGACATAGCGAGACCATCCAAGCCCAGTTCGACGCCCAGGCGCAGGCTTATCTGCAAAGCGCCGTGCATGCCGCGGGTCCCGACCTGCGGCATGCGCGCGAGCTGGTTGCCGCATGCGCCATGAAAGGGGAATTGCTGGATGCGGGCTGCGGCGCCGGCCATCTGAGTTTTACGCTGGCGCCGCTGGCGGCCCGCGTGACGGCGCTGGACCCTTCCCCCAATATGCTTGCCACCGTAGCCGAGGCGGCCGTCCAGCGCGGCTACGCTCATTTGCGCACCGTCCAGGCGCAGTCGGAGTCGATGCCGTTCAACGACGGCCATTTCGACATCGTGGCTTCGCGCTACAGCGCCCACCATTGGCGCGACCTGCCGGCCGCGCTCAAAGAGATGCGCCGTGTGCTCAAACCGGGCGGCCGCATGCTCATGATAGACATAGAAGGCTGTGAGGACGCCTTGGTGGATACGCATCTGCAAACCATGGAAGTGCTGCGCGACCGCTCCCACGTGCGCGACCGCTCGCCATCGGAATGGCAGCGCCTGCTCCGGCAGGCCGGGTTCACGGATATCGAGCACCGCAACTGGCCCACCCGGCTCGAATTCAATTCATGGGTGGAGCGCATGCGCACCAGCGATGAGCGCGTGGCGATGCTGCGCACTCTGCAACGGGAGGCGCCCGAAGAAGTCCGCAAAGCGCTGGCCATTGAAAGCGACGGCTCTTTCACGGCGACGACCGGACTTTGGTGGGCTCGGGCCTGACCCGCCTTGCGGCGCTCTCCGGCATAGGGCTTGCTGAACTTCTCCACCCGCCTCATCGCGAGGAACAGGGGCCAGTCCAGCATATATTTGGAGAGCATCATGCGGAATGACGATCGAGGACGCCGGCGGGATGACGGCCGGTATTCAGACTTGGGGCGCGGCGGCGACCGCTCGCAGCAGGCGCGGCTGGACAGCGACGCGCCTTATGAGCCGGGCGTTCCATTGTTCGAAGGGCGGCAGGAACGCCGGAACCAGTTCGAACGCAGCAACTACGGCTACTTGGAAGAACCGGACGATTACGAACGCTTTGGCGGCTACGGCGGCGGCCGCGGGCATGGCTATGGGACGGGCGCGGGGCAAGCCGGGCAGGCCGGCGGATTCGAACGCGGCAGCCCCGGGCGCGATGCCTATGAACGCGGCAGCGACTTCGATGACGAATACGGACGCGCTTATGGGGAAAGCGGCTTTGCGGGCGGGCATGGGCGGGAGGCCTATGCGCAGCGGCAATATAGCAAGCCGGTCACCCTGCCCAAGGGCTACCAGCGTTCGGATGAACGCATACGCGAGGATATTTGCGAGTCCCTGAGCTACAGCGGGCTGAATGTCTCGGAGGTCTCCGTGGAAGTATCCAATGGCGAAGTCACCTTGTCGGGCACGGTAAAAGACCGTCGCGACAAATATGCCATCGAAAATCGCGCCGACCACTGCCTGGGCGTGCGCGACGTGGAAAACCGCATACGGGTGGAGCGCGGTTAGCGTTCCCTTTTCGGACATCGCGCAGCTTGGAGCGGTTCAGCGTCGGCTGTCAGCGGCCGCGCAACGTCCTCGAGGCCGCGGCGCTCCGCATCCACCCCCAGCCGTAACGCGGCCAGGCCGGCGGCGGCCATCAAGGCGGCGCTGAATGCATAGCCGCCGGCCAGTGCGCCACGCTGGCCGCTTTCGATCAATATGCCGAACAGCGCCGGTCCCGCGGCTCCGCCCACGCCGGTGCCGACCGCATAAAACATCGATATGGCGAGGGCGCGCATCTCCAGCGGGAAGACCTCGCTGACTGTCAGATACGCCGAACTGGCCGCCGCGGACGCCAGGAAAAACACGCCCGACCAGCACAAAGCCTGTCCCGCCGCATCCAGCCAGGCCTGTTGAAAAGCCCAGGCCGTCACGGCCAGGCCGCCGCCGGCCAGCACATAGGTCGCAGCGATCATCCGGCGGCGGCCTATCAGATCGAAAAGCGGCCCCAGCAATAGCGGCCCGAGCACATTGCCCAGGGCGAAGGGAAAGATATACAAACCCACCCGAGTGTCCGCAACGCCATAGAAGCGCGTCAGCACCAGAGCGTAGGTAAAGAAAATGGCGTTGTAGAAGAAAGCCTGCGACACCATCAGGGCCAAAGCGACGGCGCCGCGCCGCCGGTAGCGATGAAACAGGGCATGCAGGATTTCGGCGAGCCGCGGAGCCCGGCGCGCGCCTATCCGCGTGCGCATGTCGTCCGGCACGGCCGGCAGCGTTGCAGCCTGTCCGGCCCAGCATGCCGCCTCTATGTCCGCCACAATGCGTTCGGCTTCCGCCGCTCTGCCATGCGCCAGCAGCCACCTGGGGCTTTCGGGCACATGGCGCCGTACCAGCACGATCGCGAAGGCCAGAACGGCCCCCATGATGAAACCGAAACGCCAACCCCACTGCACGGGTATCAAGGCCTCGTCCAGCAATACCAGGCTCAGCGCGGCGCCCGCCGCCGCGCCCACCCAGAAGCTGCCATTGATGGCCAGGCTGACCCGCCCCCTGACGCGCGCCGGCACCAGTTCGTCGATGGCGGAATTGATGGCTGCGTATTCGCCGCCTATGCCCAGGCCCGTGGCGAATCTGCAGAGGATGAAGAACCAGGCCTCGGCGGCCAGGCCAGTCAGCAGAGTAGCCGTCATATAGATAGCCAAGGTGGCGAGGAAAAGCCGCTTGCGGCCTATGGTGTCGGCCATCCTGCCAAAAAGCAGCGCGCCGATCACCGCGCCCGTCACGTACAGCGATCCCGCCCACCCCACTTGAGACGCCGTCAATCCCAGCGTCCCGGGCCGTTCCAGAATACTGCCGAAGGAGCCGACCAGCGTCACTTCCAGGCCATCCAGCACCCAGGCCACGCCCAGCGCCACGGTCACGCGCCAGTGCCAGCGCGACCATGGCAGCCGGTCCAGGCGGGCGGGTATGTCTGTCAACACTGGGATGAGTCAGCGCGTCAGCGCAGCACGCGGGCGCAGCGAGCAGGCTTGCGGCTGCTGGATTGCCGCGGAGATTGCTGCGGAATCGGAAAGCCGGCGGGCTCGCCGCCCGGCTATATCCCTTTGCTACTTATTGGTGCCAAGACTGGTTCCCGCCCCCTCATTGGAGTTCGAATTCGACCCTGTGCGCATGGGAGCCCCGGCCGGCGGACTTTCACCCGAAGGCGCGGTCTGCTGTGCGCGGCCGGGGTTGGGAGGGGGAGGAGCATTGTTGGTCGGCATATCACTGCGGTGCACCTTGGCGTACGGCGTGTTGTTCGATGCCGGCTTGTCCGTGCCTGGCACGCTGCTTTCCGTCGCCTCGCCCGAGGATGTGCTGGAAGGCGGAGGCGTCGTGGTCGAAGGCATCTTGGCCGGGGGAGGATTCTTGGCGGGCATGGGGCTTTCTACCACCTCGCCGTCCTTGGAACTGGCTGCCTTGTTTTCGGCCTGTGCGGCGGCCAAAGGCATGGCGCAAATGGCTGAAACAAGAAGAAGCTTGCGAAATGTAGTCATGTCGTCACCTTAAAAATGAGTTCGGCGCTGCCGATGAAAGATTTACACGGCATCATGCCGCAGCCCCATCCAGCAAATGACATGCCTCCGGAGGAATCGCACGCCGAGGACCGCCCCCTTTTTTCCTGCCGAGGGAAGCGGGCCGTCCAGCGCCCTTCGCACATGATCGCCGCAGCATGCTTCCTGCGGCGCACACATGCTTGCTCGCTCGGTCGGCTATTATTTATATCCAACCTCCACGATGATTTCTTACGCAATGGACAAGATGCGATTGGACAAATGGCTTTGGGCGGCGCGCTTTTACAAAACCCGCAGCCTGGCGTCGCAGGAAATCGTCAAAGGCAGGGTGCTGGTCAATGATGCGCCCGCCAAGCCGGCGCGCGACGTGACGCCCGGCGACCTGATCAGCATACGCAAAGAAAATCCGCCCGTGCAGGTTCGGGTGCTTGGGCTCAGTGCGGTGCGCGGCCCGGCCCCTGTGGCGCGGCAGCTTTATGAAGAAACCGCCGAGAGCATTGCGGCGCGCGAACATGCCTCTGAAATGCGCAGGCTGGCGCCCGAACCCGCCCAGGCCATTGCGTCCGGCCGCCCCACCAAACGCGATCGGCGCCGGATGGATTCAATGCGGGGAAAGTAAGCCCGCAATTTCTATTTGCGAAATTCTGTAAGAACTGCAAGCGCGTAGCCCATTGTCAGCTTCGAGACAGGAATAGTGTTTGCTGGCCGCACGGCGAACATGCCATTTTCCTGGAGCAGCCCGATGGATACAAAAGAGAGGAACAGAAACTATTTTTCTGTCTGCGGCGCTTTTACAGCCTGTCGGCAAACCGCCACGCAAACGGATGCATGCGGATGGAGTCGACGACGGTTCATTGCATCGACGATGGCGCTGCCCGCGGTCCTTGCGCTGCCCGCCTGTACCCGGACCCGAGCCGAACCCGCGAAAGTATCCCGCGTCTTTTTCACGGCTGTCGAACAGCGCTTCATCATGGCGGCGACAGCGCGGCTCATTCCCGGTGACGCCAAAGACCCCGGGGCGGTGGAAGCCGGCGTGCCCTTCTTCATCGATTTGCAGCTGGCCGGGCCTTACGGACGGGCCGACCGATGGTATATGCAGGGCCCTTGGGCGGCCGGCGCCGAGCAGCAAGGCTATCAGACCAGCAAGACGCCGGCGCAGCTTTATCGCAACGCCATCGGTAATATCGACGCTCATTGCCGCCGCGCCTACGGCGCGCCATTCGCCGACATGCCGATTGAAGAGCAGGAAGCGGTCCTGCATGGCCTCGAGGACGGCAAGATCGAACTCCCCGACGTTCCCGCCAAGGCCTTCTTCGCCATTCTGTGGCAGAACACACAGGAAGGCTTTCTCTCCGATCCCATGTATGGCGGCAACCGCGATTTCGCCGGATGGAAGCTGATCGGTTTTCCGGGGCCGCGCTACAACTATGTCCGCGAAATAAGTCAATACGGCCAACCCTACGATTTGCCGCCGGTGGGCCTGCTGGGCCGCGACGGCCGCCGTCTGCCGGCTTGAGCGGCGCTATTCAGGAGGACTTCCATGGCAATCCGACTCGAACCGGTCGACGTGGTGCTCGTTGGTTTTGGATGGACCGCTTCCATCATCGCGCAGGAACTGACCGAAGAAGGCTTGCAGGTGCTGGCGCTGGAGCGCGGCGTGGACCGCGCCACCGTGCCGGACTTCGCCACCACCCATGTCCAGGATGAATTGAAGTACGCCATGCGCATGGGGATGTTCCAGGCGCCGGTCCGCGAAACGCTCACATTCAGGAACTCCCGCGACCAGACGGCCCTGCCCATGCGCACGCTCGGCTCTTTCCGGCCGGGAGCCGGTGTCGGCGGCGCGGGCGTGCACTGGAACGGGCAGACCTGGCGTTTCCTGCCAGCCGACTTTGAAATACGCAGCCATGTCGAAGCGCGCTATGGCGCCGGCTTCATTCCCCCGGACATGACCCTGCAGGACTGGGGCGTCACTTATGACGAACTGGAGCCATACTATGACCGCTTCGAATATCTGTGCGGCGTATCGGGCAAGGCCGGCAATCTGAACGGAACCGTGCAAGCCGAAGGCAATCCATTCGAAGGCCGGCGGACGCGCGACTATCCCCTGCCGCCGCTGGAACGCAGCGCTGGAACGCTGCTGTTCGACAAAGCCGCCAGGGAACTGGGCTACAAGCCTTTCGCGGCGCCCGCGGCCAACGCCTCGCGCCCCTATCTGAATCCCTTGGGCGTTCAAATGGGCCAATGCACTTATTGCGGCTTTTGCGAATGGTTCGGCTGCGGCAATTATTCCAAGGCATCGCCTCAAAGCACCATACTTCCCGTGCTGCTGAAGAAAGATAATTTTTCCTATCGCACGGGCTGCGATGTCACCCGGGTCAAGATGGACGCCGCCGGCAAAAAGGCGCGCGGCGTCATCTACGTGGACCTGGAAGGCAGGGAATACGAGCAGCCGGCCGAACTCGTCATATTGTGCGCCTTTGCGCAGCACAACGTGCACCTGCTGCTGCTTTCAGGCATAGGCCAGCCCTATGACCCCGCCACGAACACCGGCGTCACCGGCCGCAACTACGCCTACCAGATCACCTCCTCGGTCGATGTGTTCGTGGACGAGATCATGAACCCCTACATGGGCGCGGGAGCGCTGGGGCAGGCCATCGATGAATTCAACGGCGACAACTTCGACCACGGCCCGGAAGGCTTCATAGGCGGCGGCTATATCGCGCTGTGGACGACGGGCGGACGGCCCATCCTGCAGCACCATCTGCCCAAAGGCACGCCGACATGGGGCGGCGGCTGGAAGAAAGCCATGGCCGAAAACTATCTGAAAAGCGTATCGATCTCCACTCATGGCAGCGTCATGAGCTATCGCGGCTGCTATCTCGACCTGGATCCGACTTACCGCGATTACTACGGCAACCCATTGCTGCGCCTGACCTTCGATTTCCAGAAGAACGAACACGCCATGTCGGACTACCTCACCGAGAAAGCGGCACTGATCGCCAAGGCCATGAATCCGCGCTCCATCAATATCAAGAAACGGCAAGGCCATTACTCCATCGTGCCTTATCAGACCACGCACAATACCGGCGGCGCCGTCATGGGAGACGATCCGCGCACCAGCGTGGTGAACCGCTATCTGCAATGCTGGGATGCGCCCAATGTCTTCGTGGTCGGCGCTTCGGCTTTTCCGCAGAATGCGGGCTACAACCCCACCGGCACCGTGGGGGCGCTGGCCTATTGGGCCACCGATGCCATCAGAACGCAGTATCTCGCAAACCCGGGACCCTTGGTCCGGACTTGAGGGGACGAAGCCATGTCAGCGCATGCACAACATTCATGGTCCGCGGCCGTCATGGCCGCCCTGGTCGCCGCCAGCGGCGCAGCCGCGGCCCAGGGCCTGGAATTCACCCAGATCCAGCGCGGCCGATACATCAGCAAGGCGGCCGACTGCATTTCCTGCCATACGGTCAAGGGCGGCAAGCCTTACGCGGGCGGTTATCCCGTCGAGACCCCTTTCGGAACCATCTATTCCGCCAATATCACGCCCGACCTGGAAACCGGCATAGGAAAATGGTCCAAGGACGATTTCTACCGGGCCATGCACGAAGGCATACGCCGCGACGGCAAGCATATCTATCCGGCCTGCCCCTATCCCGCCTTTACCAAGATGACGCGCGAGGACGTGGATGCGCTGAAAGACTACCTGGACACCCTGGAGCCTGTGCGCGCGCAGAGGCCGCCCAACGCGCTGATATGGCCTTTGGGCTGGCGCAGCTTGCTCGCGGGGTGGAACGCCTTGTTCTTTCACAAGGGTGAATATATGCCGGTGGACGGCAAATCCGAGGTCTGGAACCGGGGCGCCTACCTGGTGCAAGGCGCGGGCCATTGCGCCGCCTGCCATACGCCGCGCAACGCGCTAGGCGCCGCGCAAGACGACAAGGCGCTGCAGGGCGGCGACGCGGGCGAATCCTGGTATGCGCCCAGCCTGACCGGACATCCGCGCGACGGCCTGGGCGGATGGAGCGTCCAGGACATCGTGGATTATTTGAAGACCGGCGCCAACGATGACACTGCCAGCGCCGGCCCCATGACCGAAGTGGTCATGAACTCCACCCAGCACCTGAGCGATGCCGACCTGACCGCGATAGCCACTTATTTGAAGGACATCCCGGCGCAGCAAATCGATGAATCCCAGCCGCGGGATGTCCCAGGCACTGTCATGGATCGCGGCAAGGCTTTGTACGTGGATCAATGCATGGGCTGCCACATGGCCGACGGCAAGGGGCAGAAAAACACCTTCCCGCCGCTGGCCGGCAGCGCCCCCATCCAGGCCGCGAAACCACAGACCTTGATACAGGTCGTCCTGGGCGGCGACCGCATGGCCAACCCGCCGCTGCGTCCCACAGGCCTGGGGATGCCGGCATTCGACTGGAAGCTCAGCGATCAGGACGTCGCGGACGTGCTGACTTATATCCGCAACGCCTGGGGCAACCAGGCGGCCGCCGTCGATCCCGGGCAGGTCGGCGACGTGCGCAAGGCCCTGAAGGAATACGGCCCGCGTTATCAGCGGCTGATCACGCAATCATCACATTGAAGGCGGACCCATGGCGCAGTTGCTCGAGCGGTCGCAAATATTGCTGATCAAGCTGATCCTGCTTGTACCGGTCGCATTGCTGCTGCTGACGATCGCCGGCATGGTCTGGCGCAGCACTTCGCCCGTGGAGGCGGGCGTCGCCGTGGACCAGCCCATACCCTTCAGCCACAAGCACCATGTCGGCGATGACGGCATAGACTGCCGCTATTGCCATACCTCGGTGGAAACGACCGCCGCCGCCGGCATGCCGTCGACCTCCATCTGCCTGAGCTGCCACGCCGAGCTGTTCCGCGATGCGCCCGCGCTCGCGCCTTTGCACGCCAGCCTGCGCGATGGCAAACCGATACGCTGGAATCGCGTCTATGACCTACCCGATTTCGTGTTCTTCAACCACAGCGTGCATATCGGCAAGGGCGTGTCCTGCCTGAGCTGTCACGGCCGGGTCGACCAGATGCCGGTCCTGGTGCGCCATGAAGCGCTGGACATGCAATGGTGTCTGGACTGCCATCGCGATCCGTTCCGCCGGGTAGGCGATCCCAAGAAGGCGACATCCATGCATGCGCTGCCCCCCATCGACGCCGCGGAACGCGATCACCTGTTGCGCATGTTGAAGCTGGAAGACAGACAGCGCCTGACCGACTGCTCCACCTGCCATCGCTAGGAGCTATTCATGCCAAGGACTGCCATCATGAAAAGGGAAACCTTGAAAAGGAAAGCGGCATGAATCCGGACGATGCCATGTCCGTGGTTAACGGGCCGGCGGCGCCCCATACGGAGGGCGTGGCCGACCCCGTGCGGCGCCGCGTGCTGAAATGGATGGCGGCGTCCACCGCACTGGCCGGCGCGGGCTGCAGCCAGCCGCCCGCCGAACCCATCATGCCTTATGTCTCCATGCCGGAACGCCTGACGCCGGGCCAGCCGGTGTTTTACGCTACGACGCTGCGCCGCCACGGCATGGGCGTCGGCGTCCTGGTCGTGACGGAATCCGGCCGACCCATCAAGATCGAAGGCAACCCGCGGCATCCCGCCAGCGCGGGTGCGACCGATGCGCAAACCCAGGCAGCCATCCTCGATCTATGGGACCACGAGCGTTCCCGGGTCGTGCTGCATCGTGGACGGATTTCCGCCTGGAGCGACTTTGCCCAGGCGATGGCGCTACGGCTGGAAGCGCACAAAGCCGATGGCGGCGCAGGCTTGCGCCTGCTCACCGGGCCGATATCGTCTCCCACCCTGTTGACGCAGATCCGCAACTGGCAATCGCAGTTTCCGCTGGCGCGGTGGCACAGGCACCATCCAGACGCGGACGTAGCGGGCGAGGAAGCCGCCAGGCAAGTGTTCGGCTCCGCTGTCGATTGCTGCTACAGGCTGGAGCGTGCGGCGCTGGTCATCACACTGGGCGCTGAATTGTTCAGCGGCGCGGGCGGCGTGCGCAATGCCCAGGGCTTCGCCGCGGCACGCCGCACTCGAGGCCCCCGCCCCCGGCTCTATGCCTTCGAGACCGCAGCCGGTTTTTGCGGCGCATTGGCCGATGAGCGCCGCGCCATGGCGCCCGCGGACATGGAGGCGTTGCTGCGGGCCATGGCGGCGAAGCTGGGCTTGCCGGCCGCCGGCGATTTCAGCCGCGTCCCCATCCCGCCGGCGGCCCTGAACAAACTGTGCAGCCAACTGCTGCGGGCGCGCGGCGCCGGCGTCATCGCCGCGGGGCCGGCGCTATCCGTCCAGGCCCATGTATGGGCCTGGCGGCTGAACGAGCACCTGGGCAATCTGGGGACAACCGTGCTGCCGCTGGCGCGCGACAGCGCCTGGCCGGACAGCGGCGCCGCGGAATCGGCCAGGCGTCTTTCCCCTGAAAGCCTCGCCGCCCTGACCCATGCCATGCGGGCCGGGGAAGTAAAGACCTTGTTGATGCTCGACGCCAATCCTGTGCATGAAAGCCCCGCTGCCCTGGGCTTCGCGGCGGCCATGGAAAGCGTGGAATGCACGGCGCACATGGGCCTGTATCCCGACGAAACCGCGCGGGCATGCCTTTGGCATGTTCCCATGGCGCACGAGCTGGAAGACTGGAGCGATGCCTGGAGCCTGGACCACGTGCCCAGTATCGTCCAGCCCGCCATCGCCCCCCTGTATGGCGGATATTCTCCTCACGTTTTCATGGATGCGCTGACATCGGGCGCGCGCCGCAGCGCTCATGAATGCGTGCGGGCCACTTGGCAAGCCGCCTGGCGCGGCGCGGGCCCCGAGGCGTTCGAACAGCGCTGGCGGACCGCGCTGCGGCGGGGCGTGATCGACAGCGGCGCGCCGGCCCCGCGTATCCTGGCGCCGCTGCCTGCGCCCGCCGGCATGGCGGCGCCTGCGGAGGACGGGGTGGCCGTCGACGGCGGCGGCAATGGCGAGGACGATAACGATGGCGACGGCCTTGCGGCGTCTCTTATCGCGGTTTTCGCCTGTGACCCGAATATCGACACGGGCAATCAGGCCAATAACGCCTGGCTGCAGGAATTGCCCAGGCCCTATACCAAACTTGCCTGGGATAATGCGGCGCTGCTCAGCCCGGCCACGGCCGCGGCCCGTGGGCTGCATGACGGCGACGTGGTCGAATTGACGGCCACCAGTCCAGACGCCGTGCTGCGCGCGCCCATCTGCATCGTTCCGGGGCATGCCGACGGCGTCATTACACTGCCGCTGGGCTATGGGCGCCAGCACGCCGGCAGCACGGGTAATTCGGTGGGCTTCGACGCCTATGCCCTGCAAGGCCTGGATGCGGCGGGAAGACCCAGCCGGATACGGCGCGTCCGTATGAGGCCGACGGGAGAGCGCCAAGGCTTTGCCCGCAGCCAGCATGCCATGCGGCAGGAAGGCCGCGAGATCGCCAGGACTGTGGCTGTGCAAGGCATGCGGGCGCAGGCCGGCCCGCCCGATGGCGCACAGGCCGGCACGGATGCGCCGCGGCATCGGCCATCCTTGTATCCGGACCATCGCTACGAAGGCTACGCCTGGGGCATGACCGTGGACCTGGACGCCTGCATGGGCTGCAATGCTTGCGCCATCGCCTGCCAGGCCGAGAACAACATCCCGGTGGTCGGCCGCGAGCAAGTGGCGCGCGGGCGCGAGATGCACTGGATACGCATCGATCTTTACCACGATGAGGCCGGGCGGCGTCCCCAATTCCAGCCCATGGCCTGCCAGCATTGCGAAAACGCCCCCTGCGAAGTAGTGTGCCCGGTAGGCGCGACCATGCATGACAGCGAAGGCTTGAATGTGCAGGTGTACAACCGCTGCGTCGGGACGCGCTTCTGTTCCAACAACTGCCCCTATAAGGCGCGGCGCTTCAATTTCTTCAAATACTCCAGCGACAGTCTGAGCGCAAAGGCGCATCAGAATCCCGACGTCACCGTGCGCCAGCGCGGCGTCATGGAAAAATGCACTTATTGCGTGCAGCGCATTTCGCACGCGCGCATCGAGGCACAGAAAGCCGGTCGGCCCATCGCGGATGGCGATGTCGTCACCGCTTGCGAAGCCGCCTGCCCGACTCAGGCCATCGTATTCGGAAATGTGAACGACCCGAACAGCCGCGTGAGCAAGGCGAAGGCCTCCGCCCGCAACTATGCGGTCCTGGAAGAGCTGAATACGCGGCCGCGCACCACCTACCTGGCCCGCGTGGCGGATCCCGGCAGCACCCTGGAGGATGGACATGGCTGAGTCTCCGACCATCCCCGCAGGCCCGCGGAACGCGGCGGACCGCGGCGGACCCGAGGTGTCGGCGCCCGTGCCGGTGCTGGCGGGCGGCTGGACCGATGCCGGCGTGACGGACAAGATCGCGGGCCTGATCCTGAACCGTGGCGGCAGCTGGCTGAGCGGCTGGGACAGGCATTGGCGCTGGCGCAGCGCATTGCTGGTTTCTTTTTCCGGGGCGCTGATATTGCTTGCGGCCAGCACCTGGCTGTTCATGCGCGGCGTGGGGCTGTTCGGCGTGAATATCCCGGTCGCCTGGGGCTTTGCGCTGGGCAACTTCGTATGGTGGATAGGCATCGGGCATGCCGGCACCTTCATTTCCGCGATCCTGCTCTTGCTGCGCCAGCGCTGGCGCACCTCGATCAACCGTTATGCGGAAGCCATGACGCTGTTTGCCGCCGGCATCGCGGGGCTCTTTCCCATATTGCACCTGGGCCGGCCCTGGTTCGCATACTGGCTGCTGCCCTATCCCAACCGCATGGAGCTATGGCCGCAATGGCGCAGCCCGCTGGTCTGGGATATTTTCGCGATCGCCACCTATCTGCTGGTATCGCTGCTGTTCTGGTATGTGGGCCTGATTCCCGACCTGGCTTCGCTGCGCGACAAGGCCCGCCGGCGCAGCCGGCAATTGCTGTATGGCCTGCTGGCGCTGGGCTGGCGCGGCGATGCGCGGCACTGGGACCGCTATGAAACCGCCTATCTGCTGCTGGCCGGCCTGGCCACGCCGCTGGTCGTTTCAGTGCACACCGTGGTGTCGCTGGACTTCGCCATCGGCAACACACCAGGCTATCACTCCACCATATTCCCGCCCTATTTTGTCGCCGGGGCGCTGTTTTCCGGCTTCGCCATGGTAGTGACGCTGGCCATTCCCATACGCCATTATCTGCAATTGCAAGACTTCATCACCCTGCGCCACCTGGATCTGGCCGCCTGCGTAATGCTGGCCTGCAGCCTGTTTGTGGCCTACGGCTATCTGGCGGAGATCTTCACCGCCTATTACAGCGGCGACCCTTATGAAATCGCCATGACGCAGGACAGATTCACAGGCGTGTATGCGCCCGTGTACTGGGCCTACATAGGCTGCAATGTATTGGCGCCGCAATGCCTGTGGTGGCGGCGGCTGCGGCGCTGCGTTCCCGCGCTGCTGGCGGTCAGCCTGGTCATCAATGCGGGCATGTGGATGGAGCGTTTCCTGATCGTGGTGCAAAGCCTGCACCGGGACTTCCTGCCTTCGTCCTGGGATGTGTTCGTCCCCACCCTGTGGGACTGGACTTTCCTGCTGGGCTCCATCGCCTTGTTTGTCTGGCTGTTCTTGATGTTCGTGCGCTATCTGCCGCTGATCTCCATGGCCGAGATGCGCGGCCTGGTTCATGAAACCGCCGAAGAAGCCCGCAGCGGGGAGGGCAAGGCACGATGAATTCCCAATACGGAACGCTGGGCCAGTTCGCTACGCCCGATGCCCTGCTGCAAGCCATCCGCCAATTACGGCGGGAATCGCCCGCTATGCAGCTCGAGGCCTATACCCCTTATGCGGTCGAGGGGCTGTCCGCAGCCTTGGGCCTGAAACGCAACATCGTGCCGGCGGCGACGCTGGCGGGCGGCGTGCTCGGCGGCTTGGGCGGATTCCTGATGCAGTGGTATGCCGCCGTCGTCTCCTACCCGGTGAATATCGGCGGCCGCCCCCTGAATAGCTGGCCCATGTTCATCCCCGCCGCATTCGAACTGGCGATTCTGGGCGCCGCGCTGGCGGCGGTGGCCAGCATGCTGGTGGCCAATGGCCTGCCGCGCCTGTACCATCCCATATTCAATGCCGCGCACTTCAACCTCGCCACGCGCGACCAATACTTTCTTTGCATACGCGCGGATGCGGCGGAACACAGCTTCGAAACAATAAGCAAGAAGCTGATGGAACTGGGCGCCCACACGGTGGTGGAGGTGCGCGAATGAAGCGCATGACACGGCTGGCTCTCATCCTTCTTGCATCGCTGCCGCTGGCTTCTTGCGAGCGCATGATGAAGAACATGTATGACCAGCCTCGCGACCAGGCCTATAGCGCCAACCCGCTATTCGAGGATGGCGCCTCCATGCGTACCCCGCCCGCGGGCACGCAAGCCTATGCGAGCGGCGCCCGCGCCGGCTCATCGAGCGGACGCCAAGGCAATGAAGAGACCATCCGCGGGCTTCAGGACGATGCCGCGGGCACGCAGCCTTATCCCGTAGACGGACAACTGCTGGCGCGCGGCAAGGAACGCTACGGCATTTACTGCCTGCCCTGCCACAGCCCCGTGGGTGACGGCGATGGCCGCATCGTGCGCCGCGGCTTCCCGGCGCCGCCGTCCTATCACATTGCACGCCTGCGCGCCGCGCCCGACCGGTATATCTATGACGTGATCTCGCAGGGCTATGGCGCCATGGCGCCTTATGCGGACCGCATACCGCCGGCGGACCGCTGGGCCATCGTGGCTTTCGTGCGCGCCTTGCAGCTTAGCCAGTACGCCAAATTGGATGAACTGCCCGCGCCGATTTCGGCCCGCGCGCAGGCCGCGCTGGGCGGTCAGCCCGCGGCGCCGCTCAAGGAGGATGAACCATGATCCCGCCGCTTTTCCGAGCGTTGCGCCGCTAGGGGTAAAGAAATGGATGCTTCCAGGATTATGCCGCGCGGCACTGGCGATTCCTCGGCCCGCCGCATGCTGACCGGCATGGCGGCGCTCGCCTTGGCCGCTCTCGGCGCCAGCCTGGACGCGCGCGCTTTCTTCGCCGCGTGGCTGATCGCCTGGTGGACCTGCGCCAGTGTGATACTTGGCGGCCAAGCCAATTTGTGGATGCATGGCATCACCGGCGGCGCCTGGGCGCAGCCCTTGCGCCCCGTCTGGCAGGCCTGCGCGCGACGCATGCCTTTGCTGCTCCTGCTGATGCTGCCGCTCCTGCTTTCCCCGTGGGCGCTCTACCCTTGGGGCGAACCCGGCTGGCATCCCGAGTCCTCCGCATCCGGCTTCAAGGCGCTGTGGCTGACGCCCTGGTTCTTCGACCTGCGCCTGCTGGTCTACGGCGCGGTATGGACGGCTCTGTCGGCGCTGGCCGCAAGCAGGGACCCACCGAGAAAAGGCCTGAGCGCCTTGGCCCTGCTGGCTTACGGCCTGAGCGTCAGCCTGGCCGGCGTCGACCTGCTGATGTCTTTGCTGCCGGAATGGTATGCCAGCGGCTTTGGTCTGCTGCTGATCGTCATGCAGATGAAGTTCGCTTTTGCATACGCCATGTGGCGCGGCATCGGCACGGCGCCCTTGCCGCCCCAACGGGGGCGGGACTTGGGCAACTTGCTGCTGATGTATGTGCTGATGTGGGCCTACCTGGCTTTTGTCCAGTTCCTGATCATATGGGCCGAGAACCTGCCCCATGAAATCGCCTGGTATGTTCCGCGTTTGCAAACCGGCTGGGTGTGGCTGGCGGTGCTGCTGCCGGTCGCCGGCTTTTTCATACCCCTGCTGCTCCTGCTGTTTCGCGCCTTCAAGCAAAATGCCGGGCGGCTGCGGAAGCTGTCGGCGGGCCTGTGCCTGATGGGCTACGCGGAATCCGTATGGCTCGTCCTGCCTTCGGTGGATCAGCCTGGATGGCAAGTGATCTGGATGGCTCCTCTGGCGATGGCGGGCATGGCTGCACTGATATGGCCGGGAGGCGCAAGCGATGGATGACAGGCATGCACCCCTGATGAGTCGGGACGCTCGAGCGCCGGAACAAGGCAATGTACCGCTATCGCGGGTACTGCCGCTACTGGCCCTGCTTGCGGCCGCCCTGTTGTTGGTTCTGGCGGCGGCGCAAGGCTTGAGGCATTTATGGAACATGGAAAACCCCGACAGCGCGGCGCTGCATGTCGGGCCTTTTCCCGTGCCCGAACTGGAGGCGGCGCCGCAACCCGAGCTGGCCGCCTACCTGAAGGAGAAGCAGCGCATTGCCGAAAGCTATGCCTGGGTGGACCGGCGCAACGGCATCGCGCGCATTCCGGTCGAGGCCGCCATGGAAGCGCTGGCGCAGGAAAACGCCGTCTCCGCAGGGAAGGAAAAACCATGACATGGACGGCATGCGGCCTGGCCGCCGCGCTCATAATCCTGCCCGGCGCCGCCGCATCGACGGAGCCCCTGGCGCCCGCGTCCGCCGCCGGAGCGGCGACCGCCCACGTAACGCCAGATGGCGCTGATACCGGACCCGCAGCGGCCTTTCGCCAGCAGCGGGGCCAGGCACTGCCCTTGGACCTGATGTTCACCGACGAAAGCGGGCGCAGCCGCATCCTGCGCGAGTTCTTCGGCAAGATGCCGGTAGTGATGGTTTTCGGCTATTACCATTGCCCGCGGCTGTGCAGCACCGTCATGGACGGCGTGCTGCAGAGCGTGCAAGGCGTAGACCTGCCCCATGCCATCGTGGGCGTGGGCATAGACCCCGGCGAGACGCCGGAAGATGCGGCCCGCAAACACGCCGCCTATCTCGGCGCCGGCGCCGGTACGGACACGCTGCATCTTCTGACCGGATCGCAGGGCAATATCGCGCGGCTGGCCCGCGCCGCCGGATTCGATTATCGCTATGACGATGCCAGCGGCCAGTATGACCATCCCGCCGGGTTCCTGATCGCCACGCCGGATGGGCATATTTCACGCTATTTCACCGGCCTGAGATTCGAGCGGCGCGATGTCAGGCTGGCATTGATCGAAGCCTCGGGCAATCGCATCGGCCCGGTCTCCGAACGCATCCTGTTGTTGTGCAGCCATTACGATCCCGTGCAGGGACGCTATAGCTGGGCCGTGATCACTTTGCTGCGGTTCGCGGGCTTGGCCAGCGTCTTGCTCCTCGCCGGCGGCGTGTGGATGCTGCGGCGGCGCAAAGGAGCCGGATCATGAGCGCGGGCCTGACCGTTCTTGCGCCGGCCGCGTCGGCCGCCGCGCGCGGCGCCGATGTCTTGTACTTCACGCTGGTGGGCTTTTCGACCTTCATGGCGGGCATCTTCATCGTGCTGATCGCCGTCTTTTCATATCGCTATCGCAAGGGGTCGCAGGCCAATCGCGACAAACCTCCCACCCATGCCAAAGGCCTGGAAGCGGCATGGACGATCGCCCCTTTGATGGTGTTCCTGGGCCTGTTCGTGTGGGCGGCATACGACTATGCCCGCCAGTCGCAGCCGCCGGACGACGCCATGCCGATATTCGTGGTGGCGCGCCAGTGGATGTGGAAGGCGGAACATGCGAACGGCCGGCGGGAAATCAATGAACTCCACGTACCCCTGAACACACCGGTCAAGCTGATCATGACTTCACAGGACGTCATACACAGCTTTTTCGTGCCCGCCTTCCGCAACAAGCGCGACGTGGTGCCCGGCCGCTACAGCGTCCTGTGGTTCGAGGCCGACCGCGCCGGAGAATATCCCTTGCTCTGCGCCGAATATTGCGGCACCGATCATTCGGCCATGATCGGGCGGATTATTGCGATGCCGCCGGAAGCCTACGCGCGTTGGCGGGATGAAGGCGCTCGGCACCCGGGTGTCGCCCAGCGCGGCTATGCCTTGTTTCGCCAGCATGGCTGCATAGGCTGCCACGCTGCGGCCTCTACGGTGCATGCCCCCGAGCTGGCCGGGCTGCCCGGACGCCGCGTCCATCTTGCCGACGGCGGCACGATCACCGCGGATGAAACGTATATCCGCGATTCGATACTGGAACCCCAGAAGCAGATCGTAGCCGGCTTCGACACCATCATGCCTTCTTTCAAAGGTCAATTGAACGAAGAGGAAATCATGGCCATCATCGAATACATACGTTCGCTGGATGCCGGCCGGCATGCCGGAGAGCGGCCGTGACGCGGCACAGCTATCTGCACGATGGCTACACGCTGTGGTCGTGGCTGCGCAGCCATGACCACAAGCGCATAGCCATCCTGTACGCCATATCGATCACGGCTTTCTTCTTCATCGGCGCGGTCGCCGCCGCGCTGATACGCCTGGAGCTCATCACCCCCGCCGCCGATATCGTGGACTCGGATACCTATAACCGCCTGTTCACCGCGCACGGCGTCATCATGGTCTGGCTGTTCCTCATTCCGTCCATTCCGTCGGTGTTCGGCAACTTCCTGCTGCCCTTGATGATAGGCGCGCGCGACTTGGCCTTCCCCAGGCTCAATCTGCTCAGCTGGTACCTGTATGCCGCCGGCGGGTTGTTCACGATAGCCGCGCTGATGCTGGGCGGCGTGGATACCGGCTGGACTTTCTATACACCCTATTCCTCCGTGTTCTCCAACACCAACGTCATCCTGACCTTGTGCGGCGTGCTGATCCTGGGCTTTTCTTCCATATTGACCGGCCTGAATTTCATCGTCACCGTGCATACCTTGCGGGCGCCGGGCATGGGCTGGTTCAAGCTGCCGCTTTTTGTCTGGGCCATCTATGCCACCAGCATCATTCTGGTGCTCGCGACACCCGTCCTGGCGATCACCCTGTTATTGCTGGCCGCCGAGCGCATCTTCCATATAGGCCTGTTCAATCCCGCCCTGGGCGGGGATCCGCTGCTCTTTCAGCACCTCTTCTGGTTCTATTCGCATCCGGCCGTATACATCATGATCCTGCCCGCCATGGGCGTAGCCAGCGAAATCATCCCCTGCTTTGCGCGGCGGCGCGTATTCGGCTATCGCTACATGGCTTACGCCATCATCGGCATCGCCGTCATCAGCTTCCTGGTGTGGGGCCACCATATGTTCGTCAGCGGGCAATCGGTCTACGCCAGCCTGGTGTTCTCCGCACTGAGCTTCATGGTCGCGGTCCCTTCGGCCATCAAAGTGTTCAACTGGACCGCCACGCTGTACAAAGGCGTGATCAGCTTCACCGCGCCCATGCTGTACGCCCTGGGTTTTGTGGTCCTGTTTCTGCAGGGGGGCCTGACGGGCCTGTTCCTCGCTTCGCTGGCCGTCGATGTGCATGTCACCGACACCTACTTCGTAGTCGCCCATTTCCATTACATCATGGTCGGCGGCGCCGTCATGGCCTATATGGGCGCCCTGCATTTCTGGTGGCCCAAGATTACCGGACGCCTGTATCCCGAGTCCTGGGCGCGGGTCGCGGCTCTGATCATATTCGCCGGCTTCAACCTGACCTTCTTCCCGCAATACCTGCTGGGCTACGAGGGCATGCCCCGGCGCTATCACACTTATCCGGCCGACTTCCAGGTGCTGAATGCATTGTCATCGGGTGGCGCATCGATACTTGCCGTGGGCTATCTGCTGCCCCTGGCTTATCTGCTGTGGTCGTGCCGCCGCGGCCGGCGCGCGGCGGATAACCCCTGGGGCGCCACAGGGCTGGAATGGCAAACGTCCTCTCCTCCCCCCACCCATAATTTCGAGCAGCCTCCTCAAGGCACGCGCGAGCCTTATGATTACCATCCCATGGAGGACTGAAGCCATGGAAACCACGGCAAGCCTGCCCAAGGACAACCGCGCACGCATGGGCATGTGGGTTTTCCTGGGATCGGAAATCATGTTCTTCGGCCCCGTTTTTTTCGGCTATCTGTACGGCCGCCACACATTCCCCGCCGCGTTCGCCGCCGCCAGCCGCAGCACCGATCTGCTGTTTGGAACGCTCAACACCGCTATCCTGCTGACCAGCAGCCTCGCCATCGCCTTGGCGGTGCAAGAAGCTGAACGACTTCAGGACAGCCCTTCCGCCCTGGACGGCGGTCCCCGAAAAAGTTCGAAAACGCTGCTGCGCATGCTGGACGCAACCGTGCTGCTGGGATTGCTTTTTCTTGCCGTAAAAGGCTATGAATATGCCCAGGACTGGTCCGAAGGCCTGGTACCCGGCAGCGCCTTCCACCTGTCCGCGCCGGCCGCCGAACAAACCGCTGCACAGCTTTTCTACTTCATTTACTTCTTTTCCACCTCGTTGCATGCGCTGCACCTTGCCATCGGCATCGGACTGGTGCTGTACTGCCGGCGCCAACTGGTACAAAGGCCCGGCCCACGCTCCAGGCGCCGCCTGGACGCCGCTGCCTTGTATTGGCATTTCGTCGACATCATCTGGATTTTCCTCTTTCCGGCGCTTTATCTGGGGGGTAGATCGCTATGAATATTTCTCCGGCAAAAGACGGAAGACGGGAAGACGCAAGGCGCCAAACACCGCCCGATCAAAGAAACAAGCCCGCCCGCTCCCGGGCGCCGCTCGTCACGGTCTGGATCTCCCTGATGCTGCTGCTGGCCATGACCGTAGGCACATCATTCATATCGCTGGGCCCGGGCAACGCCTTGCTGAACCTGGGCATCGCCATCGCCAAGGCGCTGCTGGTCGCCGCCTTCTTCATGCATCTCGCACACGCCCCCGCCATCCTGCGCCTGATCGCCATCATCGGCATCGTCACACTGAGCTTGCTATTCGTACTAAGCGGCGCCGACTACCTCAATCGCAGCACCGTGCCCGGCGAATGGCAGAGGGCCGTACCCAGTCTGCAGGCTGGCGATGGCTGAGGCGCAGTACGGTGCGAAACCCGCCGGATGCCGCGCTGCGGGAACGTCGCCAGGCTTTCGCAGTATGTGACGATGGCATCGACGTAACGCATAGCGGCGTGCGGCGATCCAGCATGCGCGATATAGTCCCCGATTGCGCTGAGCTGCTCTAGAGCTTGCGGCGCCGCCCTGCCCGGCCCTGAAGCAACCGCTTCTCGAACCAGTGATGCGCATAGGGGTTTGCGTTGTAGGCGGCGATTTCCACGTAGCCGTTGCGTTGGTATAGCTTGCGGGCCTCGGCTAGATTGCGGTGCGTGTCCAGTTGCAGCACCTCCACACCCGCGGCGGCGGCCTGCGCCTCGAGCGATTCCAACAGGCGCTGGGCGATACCCAGGCCGCGCGCCGACTGCGAGACCCACATGCGCTTGATTTCCCCGTAACCGCCGCTCTTGATCTTGAGCGCCCCGCAACCCACCGCCGCGCCGTCAAGGCGCGCCACCAGGAACCAGCCGAGCGGAGGCACCAGCTCTGCCGGATCGGCCGACACGGTGAGGCTGGGGTCGAACCCTTCGTCGAAACGCTCCTGCAGCTCGCTGAAGTATGCCTGGATGCAGGCTTTGGCCTCGTCGCTGAATGGATCGGCGACCTCGATGGCCACGGCCGAAGCGTTCAGGAATCGCTGCACCTCGGCCATTGCGGCAAGAAGGCGTTGCCGCTGCGCGGCGCCGAGCGGCGCGAGCAAAGAGGCCGCCATGTCCTTCGAGCGCTCATCGAGAGCCGCCCATTCTTTCTTGCCTTTGGCGGTCAACGCCACCCGCCGCACCCGTGCGTCGGCCGGATCGGGCGCCGACGCCGTCAATTTATGCGCCTCTAGTGCACGCAGCAAACGGCTGAGATAACCCGAATCCAGCCCCAGCCGCGCGCGCAGCTCGCGCACCGTCGAGCCTTCTTGCCCGATCTCGAAAAGCAGCCGCGCCTGGGCGAGCGGAAGGCCGCTGCCTAAATAGTCGTCGTTAAGGACACCGATCCGGCGCGTGATGGTTCGATTGAACCGGCGTACCTGAGAAAGCTCGTCATCATTCATCTATCTGACTTTAGTCAGATATTTATCGGCTGTCAACGTTATTGGGTGTCAAAGGAAAATGTCAGCATCTAAGTGCGCCATACAGAGAAGTGGCCAGCGGCAAACTGGTCCTGCCATTGGGCAGCGAACCCGCGGTGCTGGTCTACCACCGCCTGCTGTATCTGCAATCCAAGGCGCACCTGCCCAAAATGGTGGCGTTCAGGGACTGGCTTTTCGAGCAGTTGGGGGAATCATTCAAGAAACTGAGGGCTTCCGCCAAAAGGAAGGGATAGTGATCTGGCGCCACATCCCCATATCCCTTACCGCTGCCGATGCGGACGGCATGGAACTTCCTCTTATACTAGAATAAGCCTATCCATGCGCCGTCCGATCAGGAGGATGCAGATGAGCTTCATCAACTCCGCGCCAGGGTGGCCCGGCAGCCCTGCGCGGTGGACCTCGAGCGCCAAAACCGCCGTCGGCACGGCCTTGCAGCCTCAGAGCCGGGTCTGGTTCACGATCAGCCACGGTATCCTCAACGAAATCTACTATCCACGTATCGATCAGGCCTGCACGCGCGACCTGGGGATACTCATCGCGGATGGGCAAGGTTTCTTCTCCGAAGAAAAGCGGGACGCGGACAGTACGACACGGCCGATCGCCGACGGCGTGCCCGCCTTCCGCATAAGCAGCACTTGCAAACAGGGGCGCTACCGGATTGAAAAGCTCGTACTCGCGGATCCGCATCGCGACGTCGTGCTGCAGCGACTCAAGGTTCATGCCCCTTCCGGCGGCCTCGGCGCTTTGCAGCTGTACGCCATCCTTGCGCCGCACCTGGTGAATAAAGGGGCTGGCAACACGGCCTGGCTGGCCGACTACAAAGGCATCCCCATGCTATTTGCCGAAGGTGCGGGCACAGCGCTCGCCTTGGGGTGTTCGGCGCCATTCACAGCACGGTCGGTCGGCTTTGTCGGCGTATCCGATGGCTGGCAGGATCTTCGGCAGCATTCCGACCTGCGCTGGCGCTATGACTTTGCCGGCAATGGCAACGTGGCCATGACCGGGCAGGTGGACCTGGTTGCGTGCGATGGCAGCTTCGTCCTTGCGCTGGGTTTTGGCAGGACGGCGGCGGAGGCGGCGCTACGGGTACGCGCCAGCCTCAATCAAGGGATCGAACAAGCGGTCAGCGAATACACCAAGGAATGGCAAGCCTGGCAGGGCACCCTCCTGCCGCTGGACCGCGCCGGCCATTCAATCGGCCATAATACTTACAGAGTCAGCACCGCTGTGTTGCGCACCCACGAGGGGCGCGCCTTTTCCGGCGGCTATATCGCCAGCCTGTCGGTGCCCTGGGGTTCGTCCAAGGGCGATGAAGATTTGGGCGGCTATCACCTCGCCTGGCCACGCGACCTGGTCGAAACCGCCGGCGGCCTGCTTGCGGCCGGGGCGAAGAACGAGGCACGGCAGGTGATCGACTATCTCTACGGAATCCAGGAATCGGATGGCCACTGGCCCCAGAACTGCTGGCTCGATGGCACACCGTACTGGAATGGCACGCAGCTGGACGAAACGGCTTTCCCCATACTGCTCGTCGACCTCGCCTTGCGAGAAGACGCCTTGTCCGACGCCGATCTGCTGCGGATCTGGCCCATGGTCGTGAAGGCGGCGGCATTCATTCTTCAGAATGGGCCGGTGACATCGCAGGATCGGTGGGAAGAAGATGCCGGCTACTCCCCTTTTACGCTCGCCGTCGAGATTGCCGCGCTGCTGGCGGCCGCGGAACTTGCCGATCGCATCGCCGAGCCCCATATCGCCGTCTATCTACGCGAATCCGCCGATATCTGGAACAGCATGGTCGAGCAATGGACCTATGCGACCGATACAGCGCTTTCCCGGCAGATGGGAGTCGAAGGCTACTACGTTCGCATCGCTCCGCCGGATGTCGCCGAAGCCGCCTCGCCCATGAGCGGCTACGTGCCCATAAAGAATCGGCCCCCGCAATCCGGCAGTCAGCCGGCATCACTGGTGGTCAGTCCCGATGCGTTGGCCCTGGTACGTTTCGGCTTGCGCGCCCCCAACGACCCGCGCATCCTGAACACCATACGAGTGATCGATGCGCTGTTGAAAGTCGACTTGCCGGCGGGACCCTGCTGGCATCGCTATAACGCGGATGGCTATGGCGAGCACGAAGATGGCCGTCCTTTCGATGGCACCGGCGTCGGACGCGCCTGGCCGCTGCTTACCGGCGAACGGGCGCACTATGAGCTTGCGGCGGGCAATCGGGAGGGAGCACAAGCCTTGCTGGCCGCGCTGGAAGGGTTCGCCAGCGACGGACACATGATACCCGAGCAGGTATGGGACGCACCCGACCTACCGAAGCTGGAGCTCTTGCGGGGTCGCCCATCAGGCTCGGCCATGCCCTTGGCCTGGGCCCATGCCGAGCATGTCAAGCTTCTGCGCTCATTGACGGACGGCTGTGTCTTCGACATGCCGCCCCAAACCAGGGAACGCTATCAAGTCCAAGGCATGCGCTCCCGCCATGCAGTCTGGCGCTTCAACAACAAGTGTCGCCGGCTGCCGCCCGGCCACGTGCTCCGGATCGAGCTTCTGGCGCCGGCGACGATCCACTGGAGCGCGGACGGCTGGCATAGCATCCACGACACGCCGACGCAGGACAGCGGCCTGGGAACGCACTTTGCCGACTTGGACACGGCCCGCCTCGCGGCAAACAATGCAGTCGTTTTTACGCTCCTCTGGCAGGCTGATGGCCGGTGGGAGGGCGTCGACTATGAGCTTGCGGTGATTTGATGTCGCGCTGAACTTGCTTGCCGCAATGGTCAGGTTTGGCTGCAATTCGCCACGGCCCGAAGGAAGCGCAGAGGCAGACGGCAGAGCGCACGCTCGTTCCCGCATCGATCCACATAGCAAGCCGGTCGGCTTGCAGCGTATCGCCTCGTCGATTCCGAACTATCGCAAGAGGCAAAAAACGCCCTCACTCCCCCCGTTGGCGCGCACGCCCTTACGTAGCTCGCTTATTACGATAGAGATAGAGGCAAAAGACTGAATGCAACCAAATGAAACAGCGCATCCACCCTCTTGAAGATTCGAACTTCGTCCTTATAATTAGCACTCGAAGGGGACGAGTGCTAACACCGCCCCCTCTTGACTATTAATCAACACTTTAATTGAACAGGAGTTCCTCCATGGCACTGCGTCCTTTGCACGATCGCGTGATCGTCAAGCGTCTGGACAACGAGCGCACCACTGCCTCGGGTATCGTCATCCCTGATAGTGCTGCTGAAAAGCCCGATCAGGGCGAAGTCGTGGCTGTCGGCCCCGGCAAGAAGACCGAAGACGGCAAGGTTCTGCCCGTCGACCTGAAGGTTGGCGACAAGGTTCTGTTCGGCAAGTACGCCGGCCAAGCGGTCAAAGTCGACGGCGAAGAGCTGCTCGTCATTCGCGAGGAAGAAATCCTCGCCGTGGTTCAGTAATCAGACACGAATACAGAAAGGAATTTTACAATGGCTGCTAAGCAAGTTCTGTTCGGCGACGACGCCCGCGTACGCATTGTCCGCGGCGTGAACACCCTCGCCAACGCTGTTAAAACCACGCTGGGTCCCAAGGGCCGCAATGTCGTGCTCGACCGCTCCTTCGGCGCCCCCACCGTCACCAAGGATGGTGTCTCGGTCGCCAAGGAAATCGAACTGAAAGACAAGTTCGAAAACATCGGCGCCCAACTGGTCAAGGAAGTGGCTTCCAAGACGTCCGACGCCGCCGGCGACGGCACCACGACAGCAACCGTACTGGCTCAAGCCGTGGTCGAGGAAGGCCTCAAGTACGTTGCCGCCGGCATCAATCCCATGGATCTGAAGCGCGGTATCGACAAGGCCGTCGGCGTGGCTGTGGAAGAGCTGAAGAAGCTGTCCAAGCCTTGCACCACCAGCAAAGAAATCGCCCAGGTCGGCTCGATTTCGGCCAATAGCGACTCCTCGATCGGTGAAATCATCGCCAACGCGATGGACAAGGTCGGCAAGGAAGGCGTCATCACCGTCGAAGACGGCAAGTCCCTGGACAACGAATTGGATGTCGTCGAAGGCATGCAGTTCGACCGCGGCTACCTGTCGCCCTACTTCATCAACAACCCCGACAAGCAAGTCGCGGTTCTGGAAGATCCCTACATCCTGATTTTCGACAAGAAGATCAGCAACATCCGCGACCTGCTGCCCGTGCTGGAGCAAGTCGCCAAGTCCAGCCGTCCTCTGCTGATCGTGGCTGAAGACGTCGAAGGCGAAGCCCTGGCCACCCTGGTTGTGAACAACATCCGCGGCATCCTGAAGACGACCGCCGTCAAGGCTCCTGGCTTCGGCGACCGCCGCAAGGCCATGCTGGAAGACATCGCCATCCTGACCGGCGGCGTGGTCATCTCCGAAGAAACCGGCATGTCGCTGGAAAAAGCCACCCTGGACGACCTGGGCCAGGCCAAGCGCATCGAAGTCGCCAAGGAAAACACCACCATCATCGACGGCGCCGGCGACGGCAAGTCCATCGAAGCGCGTGTCAAGCAGATCCGCGTCCAGATCGAAGAAGCCACGTCCGATTACGACCGCGAAAAACTGCAAGAGCGCGTTGCCAAGCTGGCAGGCGGTGTTGCCGTGATCCGCGTCGGCGCGGCGACCGAAGTCGAAATGAAGGAAAAGAAGGCACGTGTCGAAGATGCTCTGCACGCCACCCGCGCTGCAGTTGAAGAAGGCATCGTTCCCGGCGGCGGCGTTGCGCTGATCCGCGCCAAGGCTGCAATCCAGAACGTCAAGGGCGACAACGCCGATCAGGACGCCGGCATCAAGCTGATCCTGCGCGCCGTCGAAGCCCCGCTGCGCACCATCGTCGCCAACGCCGGCGATGAGCCCAGCGTGGTCGTCAACAACGTCGCCAGCGGCAAGGGCAACTATGGCTACAACGCCGCCACCGGCGAGTACGGCGATCTGGTCGAGCAAGGCGTGCTGGACCCCACCAAGGTCACCCGCACCGCGCTGCAAAACGCCGCTTCGGTCGCCAGCCTGCTGCTGACGACGGAAGTCGCCGTTGCCGAAATCGTGGAAGACAAGCCCGCTGCCGCAATGCCCGATATGGGCGGCATGGGTGGTATGGGCGGCATGGGCGGCTTCTAAGCCCCGCTGCCGCAAGGGCCGGCCTTTGGGCCGGCTCCTGTACCCCACTTTGCTTCAAGAAGATCAAGAAGAAACCCGGCCCTCGAGCCGGGTTTCTTCTTTG